>Ga0207893_1000009_pt1 | contig 244058 bp, 213 predicted proteins | sample MalvirmetaMSP121_FD_184233 | JGI IMG/M metagenome (GOLD analysis project Ga0207893, IMG submission 184233) | Marine viral communities from the Deep Pacific Ocean - MSP-121 (SPAdes) | ecosystem: Environmental > Aquatic > Marine > Oceanic | place: Pacific Ocean | collected 2001-06-02 | reverse complement strand
GGATCGCAAGCTGTTTTCGCGCAAGGGCGCCAGCCTGTCGGCCAGCGAACTGTCGTTGTTCACACGTCAGCTGGCCACCCTGACACGCTCCGGGCTGCCGCTGGACGAGGCGCTCACCGCCGTTGGCGAACAGTCCGAAGGCAAGAGCATCAAGCGCGTTACGCTCGGCGTGCGCGCCAGCGTGGTCGAAGGTTCCAGCCTGGCGCGTGCGCTGGCCGAATTTCCGGGCGCGTTTCCGCCGCTGTTTCGCGCGACCGTGGAAGCGGGCGAGCAATCCGGCAAGCTCGACAACGTGCTCGAACGCCTCTCGGACTATGTCGAAGGCCGGCAGGAGCTGCAGCAGAAACTGGTCGTTGCCGCGATCTATCCGGCGGTGCTGGTGTCGGCATCCTTGCTGATCGTCTCCGCCTTGCTCGCCTACGTGGTTCCGCAAGTGGTCAGCGTGTTCGAAAGCAACGACAGCCAGCTGCCGTTGCTGACGCGCATGCTGATCGCGATCTCCGACTTCATCCGCGATTACTGGCCGCTGCTGATCGCGCTCGCGGTCGGCGTTCCCTGGGGCATTCGCGCCGCGCTCAAGCGCGAGCCGATCCGCCGGCGCTGGGACCGCCAGCTGCTGCGACTTCCCTTGATCGGCCGCGTGGTTCGCACCAATCAGACAGCCCGCTTTACACGCACGCTCGGCATCCTCACCAATTCCGGCGTGCCGATACTCGACGGCCTGCAGATCGGCGCCCAGGTGGTCACTCACCTGCCGATGCGCGACGCCATCGATACCGCTGCGCGACGCGTACGCGAAGGCAGCAGCCTGTCGAAATCCCTGTCGGAGAGTCGCTTGTTTCCGCCGATCTCCTTGCACCTGATCGCCAGCGGCGAGCAATCCGGCAAGCTCGACGACATGTTGGAACGCGCGGCGGAGAACCAGGAACGCGAACTCAATGCGCTGATCAACGGCTTGATGGGCGCCCTGCCCCCATTGCTGGTGCTGCTGCTGGGCGCCATGGTGCTGATGATCGTGCTGGGCATTCTGCAGCCGATATTCGAGTCCTACGATCTGCTGGGTGCCTGATGTCCTTGCACAGCACACGCATACGGCTGGCAGGATTCGAAACCCGTGCCCTGTGCCTCGACGCTCCACCGGAGCGCCCTCGCCTGCTGTGCCTGCACGGCTGGGGCGATTCGGCAGACGCCTACAAGCCGCTGTTTTCGGCCATCGAGGGCGAATTTTCGGCCGTCGCCCTCGACGCACCGGGTCATGGCGAAGCCTCGTCGGAACGCGGCGGCGCACGGCTGCCCCAATGGATCGACCTATGCCGCGCGGCCATCGAACACTGCGAACATGCCGCACCACTGATACTGATCGGCCAGAGTTTCGGGGCGCGCGCCGTCCTGAGCGCGCTCGCCGGCGACGCGGCGGCTCGCCGCCGCGTCGCGCGCGTCATCGCCATTGCCCCGGCACCGCTGCAGCTTCCGCCCTGGCAACGGGTGTTCGTCCGCAATCGGGCGCTGGCCGAAGGCGTCGCCTCCCTGTCCGCCGGCAGCGGCCCCGAACAGGCGATTGCTGCCGTGGTGGAACGCCATCGGCGCACCAGCTTTCACGCACCGGACTCCCTGGCCGCCAGCGTTTTTGAGGACTACGCACGCCATGTCAGCATCGAACGCGCAGCCCGCTCGATCGACGAACTCCGGCAGATTGGGGAGGAGCTGCAGCAGCCGCTGTCGCTCGCGGAGCTGAGCGCTCCGGTCGATATCGTCTGGGGACGCCAGGACCGCCTGGCGCCGCTGTCCGGCGCCCAGGACTACCTGGCCGTGCTTCCGCATGCCCAACTTGAAGTGATCGACGACTGCGGGCATCACGCGCACATCGAGGCGCCGCAGCGAATCGCGGCGCTGCTGCGTCGCGCCGGATCAAGCGGCGATCAGGGATAGACGCGACGCACGCGCTGCGTCAGACCGCAAAACAGCTCGTAGGACAGCGTCCCCGCGCGCTCGGCGAGTGCTTCGACCGGCAGGCCCTCGCCCCATAACAGCACCGAATCGCCGACGCGGGTCTGCGGGATCGCGGACACGTCGATCGTCACCATGTCCATCGAGACCCGCCCCACCATCGGCGCACTCTGTCCGTGCACCTGAAATGGCGTGCCGTTCGGCAGACAGCGGTGCACGCCATCGGCATAGCCGACCGTGACCACGGCGATGCGCATGTCGCGCTCGCAGTGGTAGATCGCGCCGTACCCGATCGGTTCACCAGCGCGGCAGTCTCGCAATGCGAGCACACGCGACTCCAGGCGCATCGCCGGTCGCAGTCCCAGCTCGGCTCCGGTCCGGCCGGGCAGCGGGCTCGCGCCATAGAGCAGCAGGCCGGGCCGGACCCAGTCGACACGCGCCTGCGGCCAGGCGACAAGCCCTGCCGAATTGGCGATCGTGCGGGCACCTGGACGGTCCGCCAAGACTGCGTCGAAGCAATCGATCTGCGCCTGGGTGGCCGCGCTGTCGGTTTCGTCGGCACGGGCGAGATGCGTCATCCAGCCACACAGCTGCCAGTCGCGCCGCGCCAGTATCCGTTCGTGAACGGCGGCTATTTTCTCAGCTTCGAAACCGAGCCGATGCATCCCGGTATCGATCTTGATCCACAAGCGCGCTCGCGCGCCACGCGGCAGCTGCGCCAGCAGTGCAAGCTGCCAGTCATCGTGGACCACGATCTGCAGTTCGTGATGCAGGCACAAGCGCAGCTCTTCCAGCGACAACACGCCTTCGAGCACGACGATCGGCGCATAGACGCGCGCCTCGCGCAAACGCAAGGCCTCTTCGAGACAGGCCACAGCGAAGGCATCCGCCTCCCAGGGGTGGCGCGCGGCAACATCGCTCTCGGAGCGCAGATCGCGCAAGGCGCGCGCCACCTGCACGGCGCCGTGTCCATAGGCGTCGGCCTTGATCACGGCCATCACACGGGAATCAGGTGCCCATTGACGTATCCGCGTCAGATTGTGACGGATCGCGTCGAGGTCAATGCTGGCGGTGACGCGTGGAATCATCGGATCAGTGATCAGACACTGAAGCTGTCGTAGCCTTGCGCCAGATTTTCAAAGCGCGTGTACTTGCCGATGAACGCGCACTTCACCGTACCGGTTGGGCCGTTGCGCTGCTTGGCGATGATGATCTCGGCGATATTGTCGTCCGCGCCCAGATCCTCTCCGGTCTTGCGCTTGTAGTAACCGTCGCGATAGATGAACAGAATCATGTCGGCGTCCTGCTCGATCGAACCCGACTCGCGAAGGTCGGACATGATCGGCCGCTTGTTCTCGCGCTTTTCGACTTCACGCGAGAGCTGCGACAAAGCCAGGATCGGGACATTAAGTTCCTTGGCCAAGGCTTTGAGATTACGTGATATTTCTGAAATCTCGTTGGTCCGGTTATCGCGTGAGCTGGGCACCTGCATCAGCTGAATGTAGTCAATGACGATCAGGCCGATGTCATGCCGGTTCTTGAGGCGGCGTGCGCGTGCGCGCAGTTCCAGCGGAGACAGCGCGCCGGTTTCGTCGATGTACAGCGGTGCCTCGCGAATGTCGACGCCGCCCTGCACCAGCCAGTCCCATTCGTGATCCTCGAGCTGGCCGGAACGCAGGCGTGTCTGGTCGAGGCGGCAGTGCGAGGCGAGCACACGCATCGCCAGCTGCTCGGCGCTCATTTCCATGCTGAACACGGCCGCGGGCTTCTTCAGCTTGATCGCGGCGTGCTCAGCGATATTCATCGCGAAACTGGTCTTGCCCATGCCGGGACGGCCGGCAATGATGATCAGGTCGCTGTTGCCGAAACCGTTGGTGCGCCGGTCCAGGTCGGTCAGTCCGGCCGACAGGCCGGTCAAGCCGCCGGGGCTGTTGCGCGAAGCCTCGACCTTGGCTTCGATGCGCGGCACCAGGTCGCCGATCGCGGTGTATTCGACACGGCCGCGGGCGCCACGCTCGCGAATCGCGAAGACCTTCTGTTCCGCTACATCGATCAATTCGCTCGGCGTACGGCCGTTGGGTCTGAAGCCGATGTCGGCAATATCGGTACCGGTTGCGATCAGGCTGCGCAGCACCGAACGTTCACGCACGATGTCGGCGTAGGCCACGACGTTGGCCGCGCTCGGCGTGTCATTCGCCAAGGCGCCGAGGTAGGCCAGGCCGCCAGCCGCCTCCAGCTGCTCCAGCGCACGCAGGTGCTCCGACAGCGTGACGAAGTCGCAGGGCTTGGCGTTGTTGAGCAGACTGATCATCGCGCGGAAGATCAGGCGGTGGTCCTCGCGATAGAAATCGTCCTCGGAGACACGATCGGCCAGCTCGAACCACGAGCGGTTGTCGAGCATCAGGCCGCCGAGCACCGACTGCTCGGCCTCGATCGAATGGGGAGGTTGTTTCGGGGCTTGCGCCATGCTCGAAGTGTACTCGCTGGGGCCGGACTCGGGCGTCACCCCGGAATGCAAAACGCCGCGGATCTCCGCGGCGTTTTGGGTATGGAGCCCTGATGTTGCCGGGCTCGTACGCGTGGATCTCAAGCCTTGGCTTCGACCACGATCACCTTGACGCTGGTCTCGACTTCACTGTGCAGGTGCACCGCGACGTCGTATTCACCGATATTGCGAATCGGGCCTTCGCCCATGTCGATCTCGACACGCTCGATCTCGACTCCGGCCGCCTTGGCGGCATCTGAGATTTCGTTCGGACCGACCGAGCCGTACAGCTTGCCCTCGTCGCCGGCACGCATCGCGATCGTCAGCTCGAGGCCGGCGATCTTCTCGGCACGCAGTTTGGCGGCATTCACCGACTCCTGCGCGTTCTTCATCAACTCCGCCTTGCGTGCCTCGTAGACCTCACGATTGGCATTGGTCGCCGGCAGCGCCTTGCCCTTCGGCAGCAGGAAGTTGCGGCCATAGCCCGGGCGCACCTTGACGGTGTCGCCCAGATCTCCGAGGTGCTTGATCTTCTCCAGAAGGATGACTTCCATTATCGGTCTCCCTTACTGGTGCTTGTCGGTGTACGGCAGCAACGACAGGAAACGCGCGCGCTTGATCGCGGTTGCGAGCTGACGCTGATAACGTGCCTTGGTGCCGGTGATGCGGGCCGGAACGATCTTGCCGTTCTCACCCACGAACTGCTTGAGCGTGGCGAGATCCTTGTAGTCGATCTCTTCGATGCCCTCAGCAGTGAACTTGCAGCTTTTCTTGCGGCGAAAGAAGCGTGCCATGCTCAGGCCTCCGTCTCGGTTTCAGTGGTGGTTTCGGTATCCGAATCGGAATCCGAAGACGAATCGTCATTCGAATTGTCGGACTCGTCCGAACGCGAGGCGCGCTCCGGCTTCTTGTCTTCTTCCGGGTTCTTGAACAGCGGGGACTGCACCGAGACCGCTTGATCCTTGCGCGTCACCAGACGGCGGATCACCGCGTCATTGAACTTGAAGGCGCCTTCCAGCTCTTCCAGAACGGCGCCGGAGCACTCCACGTTCATCAGGAAGTAGTGGGCCTTGTGCAGATTTGCGATCGGGTAGGCCAACTGGCGACGGCCCCAGTCTTCGAGACGGTGGACCTTGCCACCGTCGGCTTCGACCATCCCCTTGTAACGCTCGATCATGGCGGACACCTGCTCGGACTGATCCGGGTGCACCATGACCACGATTTCGTAATGCCTCATCGGGTCTCCAATTTGTGGATACGCAGCCGTTGAACTGCGTAGTCCCCCGCAGCGCGGTGGGACAAAAGCCAATCGGCCGGACGGCCGATCGGGCGCGCGATTCTAGGGCCTGAAGCCTTGCAACACAAGTATTTGCGGACCACAGCGCCCCATCAGCGGAAGTAGACGCAACATTGTCGCGTCGAAATCAGCTCCAGCGCCTCGGTTTCAGCTTCGGCGACTTCGACCGGGCGCATCGATTCGGCCAGATCGGCCACCAGACCAGCCACCCGATCTTCGATGTCGAACGACTGGCTGACGAGCTGGAACGCACGCAGGTGCGCATAGGCCTGGATCGTGTCCCGCGGCAGCATCTCGCCGTTGAGATAAGCCGCACCGACCTGCCACAGTGCATTGGCACTACCGCCGCGCCGGGCCTGCAGCAGCCACGCCGCCTGCTGTTCGCGCAATGCGAAGGTGTTGGCGCGCTGCGTGGAGTCGCACATTTCAAGCTCGCGCTCGCGGCAGATATTGCCCGGTGGCAGCTGAAACACCATCGATTCCTGGGCCTCCAGGGAACCGGAATCGGCGGCCAGGCTCATCCATTCGTAGTACCGGTTGCGTGCCTCGGCCGGCACACCGCGACAGCGTTCATAGCGTCGTCGCAACTCGGCCGCCATGCGGTCCGGGTTCTCGACTGGAATACCGTCCAGACGACGCGTCTGATACATGGTCTGAATCACCGCATCGAGCGCCTCGGGCGCCGTCTGGATGCGGCGACATTCCTTCAGCGCCAGACCGAGCTGGTAGGCCGCATCGGCGTCTCCGCCCTCGGCGGCTTCGGTCCGCTCTCGAATGAAGGCTTGCAGTGGCCCAGTCGGCAACTGTGATCGCCGATCCACGATCAGGCGACGCAGACGTGGTCCCCGACGCGCTTCGGGCTCGGGTTCGGCGGGCACATCGGCCGTAGGCTCAGGCACGGCGTCCGGCGCATCGGGCCCGATCCGCCCCGCCTCCACAGATCGCCCCTGCTGCGATGCAGTACGGCTCGCATCGAGCCGAGTCTGGCTCCACCACCAGAGCAGACAGCTCAGCAGTGCCAGGCCGGCTCCGGCGGCGACCCAGCGGATGTTCATCGCGTCTGGCGCTGCCTCACGGATTCGAACAGACAGATACCGGCGGCGACCGATACGTTCAGGCTTTCGATCTGGCCCTGCATCGGAATTTTTGCGAGCCGATCACAGTTTTCGCGTGTGAGTCGGCGCAGGCCCTCGCCTTCCGAACCCATCACCAGCACGGTCGGTCCGGTCAGATCGACGTCATAGAGCGATTCGGTGGCCTCACCGGCCAAGCCGGTGATCCAATACCCCAATTCCTGTAGTCGTTTCATCGAGCGCACGATGTTTGTGACCGCGACCACCGGCACACGTTCCGCCGCGCCCGCCGCCACTTTGCGTGCGGCTGGCGTCAGGCTGACCGCCCGGTCCTTCGGAATGACCACGGCCGTGACGCCGGCCGCTTCGCTGGTCCGCAGACAGGCGCCGAGGTTGTGGGGATCCTGAATGCCATCGAGTATGAGCACCAGCCGGTCCGGCGTCGCCGGCACCTCCAATGCCTCCTCACCGCTGATGGAAGCGGCCGGCACCATCGCCAACACGCCCTGATGCCTCAGCCCCGGTGCCAACACATCAAGGTCCGAGCGTGAACGCGCGCGGACTGGAACCGACTTGGCGGCCGCGACCTTGCTGATCTGCGCCGCGCGCTCGCCGCTACGGCTGTCGCTGATGTAAACCTCCAACGGCAGAACCTCGCTTTCCAGCGCTGCGAGAACGGCGTGCCAGCCGCCGATGTAGGTCGTATTGCTCAAAGGTACTCCATGGATGGATGCATCAATCGGGACGAAGTTCGGACAACACCGCGATTGTCCGACGCGCCGCCGCACTCGCCAAGCAAAAAGGCGCCGGAACGGATTCCGGCGCCTTTCTGGCGGACGGGAGACTCGCCCGCGATCAAGCGCCCAGGTACGGCGGCGGCGTCCAGGCCTCGGATTCGCGTCCTTCGACGACAGGCTTGATCACGATGTCCACGCGACGGTTGCGTGCTTCCTTGACGTTGTCGCCGGTGCGAACCAGCGGTTCACGCTCGCCGCGCCCTTCTTCGCGAATGCGTGCAGCGCTGACGCCCATCTGCGCGAAGTAGTTGCCCACGGCAGCGGCACGCTGCACCGACAGACTCTGGTTGTATTCGGCCGAACCGCTGGTATCGGTGTGTCCGACCACGTGAATCACGGTCGAATCGTAGCTTTGCAGCACGCTCGCGATCTTGCCGTAGGTCTGCAGCGCGGCCGGAGTCAGCTCGGCCTTGTTGAACTCGAACGAAATGTCACTGGCGACGCCGACACGCAAGGAGCCGTCCGACATTTCACTGATATGCAGTTCATCACGCTCGGCTTCCTTGGCGAGCTGCTGCTCCATCTCGGCGCGCTGCTTGTCCATGTAGTTGCCCACCGCACCGCCGGCGATGGCGCCGACCGCCGCACCCACCCAGGGCGCCCCGCGCGCACCACTGACCGAATTGCCGAGCACCGCGCCGGCCACGGCGCCAACACCCGCACCGATGTTGCGGCTACGGTTGGGGTTGTCGGTGGCGCAGGCTGCCAGAGAAATGATGGCGACACCCGCTACGGCTGCCTTGAGGCTCGCGGTCTTCGTTTTCATCTTCATTTACCACTCCTTTTGGACGACCGCCGACGCTTCTTGCCGGCGTGTTCGCGCGAATTGTTGGGTGCTTTCGTGAATGGCTTCTGAACGCTTCGGGGCTGGCTGTGTTCCGGTTCCAGATCGATCTTGCGCTCGTCCAGGCTGACGCGAACGACTTTGACCCGAATCGCATCGCCCAGTGCGTACACCCGACCATTGCGTTCGCCGACCATGCGCATGCGCTTGGGGTCGAACTGGTAATAGTCGTTGTACAGCGTGGACACGTGCACCAGACCCTCGACGTAGAGATCCTTCAATTCCACAAACGCGCCAAAGCTGGTTACGCCGACAATCACGCCGTCAAAAACCTCGCCGACGCGATCACGCATGTATTCGCACTTGAGCCACAGCGTCACATCGCGCGTCGCCTCATCGGCACGACGCTCTGTCATCGCGCAATGTGCACCCAGGGCTTCGAGCTGTTCCTGGTCGTAGGCGAAGGTCTTTTTCGCCTCGCGCCGGATCGCATGCTTGAGTGCGCGGTGCAGCACCAGATCCGGATAACGGCGGATCGGCGAGGTGAAATGCGCATATTCCTCCAGCGCGAGGCCAAAATGGCCATCGTTGCTCGGCGAATACCGAGCCTGCATCATCGAGCGCAGCAACATGCTCTGCGCCATGGACTGGTCATCGCGCCCCGGCAGCTGTGCCGCGACGGCCGCGTAGTCCTTGGGCGTCGGCGTTTCGCCACCACCGAGCTTGAGGCCGCGCGCCGCGAGGAATTCACGCAACACCTTGACCTTCTCGACATCCGGCGTGGCATGGACGCGAAACAGGCTGGGCCGCTTGTGCTTGACGACATAGCGTGCGGCCTGCACGTTCGCCGCGATCATGCACTCCTCGATGATGCGATGGGCGCGGTTGCGCTGCACCGGCACGATCTTCTCGATCTTGCGGTTTTCGCCGAAACGGATCTTGGTCTCGGTGGTTTCGAAATCCATCGCGCCACGCTTTTCGCGTGCGCTGAAAAACGCGCCGAACAAGGCGTCCAGATCCTGAAGCTGTGGCACCACGGCCTTGCGCGCCTGTGCTTCGGGTCCGTCCGGATTTTCCAGTATCGAATAGACCTCGTCGTAGGTGAGTCGCGCATGGGATCGCATCACACCCTCGTAGAAACGCGCCCGCGTCACTTCCCCGGCCTTGTTGATGCGCATTTCGCAGACCATGCACAACCGCTCGACATCAGGATTGAGCGAGCACACGCCGTTGGACAGCGCCTCGGGCAGCATCGGGATCACGCGTTCCGGGAAGTACACCGAATTGCCGCGCTCGCGCGCCTCCGTGTCCAGCGCGGAACCCATCGGAACATAGGCATCGACATCGGCGATCGCAACCCACAGCGTCCAGCCGTTGCGCAGCGGTCCGCGCATCGGCTTGCAATACACCGCATCGTCGAAGTCGCGGGCATCGGCGCCGTCGATCGTGACCAGCGGCAGATCCCTCAGGTCGACGCGCCCCTGAGCCTGCTGCGAGCTGACTTTCTGCGGCACTTTTGCCGCCTCCCGCTCGACCGCCTCCGGCCAGACATGCGGCAGACCATGCGCACGAATCGCGGCTTCTATTTCCATACCCGGCGCCAGATGATCGCCCAATACCTCGACGACCCGGCCAACCGGCAGACTGCGCGCGCCGGGATGAACCTCGATCGCCGCGACCACCATCTGCCCTTCGCGTGCACCGTTGCGGCCTTCCTCGGGAATCAGGATGTCGTGATGTATGCGTGGATTGTCCGGGCTGACATGCGCTACGCCATGCTCGACGATGTAGCGTCCGACCACGGTCTGATTGGCGCGTTCGAGCACATCGACCAGAACGCCTTCGCGTCGCCCGCGGGCGTCCTCGCCATTGACACGTACCAGAACGCGGTCGCCCGACATCAGGCTGCGCATTTCGCGCGGCGACATGAAGACATCGTCGCCACCTTCGTCCGGCGTGAGAAAGCCATAGCCGTCGCGGTGCGCGATGACGCGCCCCGGCACCAGGCTCATGTGGCTGACTACACCGAAGGCGCCGCGGCGGTTCTGCGCCAGGCTGCCGTCGCGGACCATCGCACCGAGGCGGTGACGAAAGGCTTCGAAGTCGTCTCGGCTGCCCAGGCCGATGCAGCTCGCCAACTCGTCGGCCTTGAGCGGCCCGTCCTGCGATTCGAGGACTTCGAGGATGTATCGTCGGCTTGGCGTCGGATTCTCGTAGCGTTGACGTTCCCGCTCGTATTCCGGGTCCAGCTTGCGCCAGTCCTGGCGTCGTTTGTTGCTGTTCGTGGGATGTTCCTTTTTCTGAAGCATTAAATGATTGACAAAGCCTACCGCCGCCGATAGATTTGCGCGCCTCTTGCCGAGGTGGCGGAATTGGTAGACGCACTAGTTTCAGGTACTAGCGGGTAACACCGTGGAGGTTCGAGTCCTCTCCTCGGCACCAAATTAAGAGTTTTGATGCATTGCGTTGCGACACCAAAAGCCCCGACTTGTTCGGGGTTTTTTGTGGCCCCAAGGTTCTTGATGGCTAGCGCCGACGCAACGCTGCTGCTCACTCCGGGTAAAACCTCACCGCCCATGCCGGCCTGATGCACCGAACGCAGCCAGTCTGGCGCGCGTCGAATGCCACCCAAAGCACGCGCATGGGCGCTTCATTGTAACGTACCCGGCGCGGTTTCCCGCGCCTTGATGGCTTTGACTCGCAAACGTGAGGCGACCTCCAGTCCGCTCGGTCTCGACCCTGAGATCAGGTCATAGCCTTGTGAGCGCGCCGGGGAGTCAACGAGACCGCAACACCACAGCGGACAAGCCACCGGTATGACCGGCTTGCTGGCCGGACGTCTGGACGATGCGCGGAGGCGTATTTGGTGGTGTTGTCAGTCTTCACCGAACCCAGCTCGGCTGGAATTCCCTGCTAACAGGGAATTTATCAGGGAATTTCCCCATTTTCTGGCGTCTGCAATGAGGCCGAAGGTGCGACTTTTCCCAGGGGGCAAGCGAATCCGGCCGAACTCTGGGCGCTCCGGAACAGGGAACTCGTAGCGCAATAACAGGGAATTCGATCTTCCGGATCAGGGTATTCCCCTCTTCCGAACAGGGAGCTGAGGTATCTGCGTATCTCGGCTAGTGCGACCAACAAATCTAATTGAGCTTGAGCAGGTCACCGAAGATGCCGGTCAACATGCCCGAGGGATAGTGGCGGTAATGTGCCAAAAGCGGACGTTCAGCGGGGCATTCCACCGCGTGTTTAAAGGCAAATGCGAGCCGGTCGTCTTGCCGTACCAAGCAGGCTATCGATCCACCAAAACTCGGTAACTAAAGGTCACCGCCGCCGGGACGTATGTCTCTGCGTTAACCTCCGGCTGAATACTTTCAATGTCGATGACGCACAGAGCCCCGGCGGAATTCAGTAGAACCACGCTCTGACCTTGCACCGGCTCAGCGGCCCGCCCGGGACGGAGGAATGATCCGACTGTCTTCGGATCGTACTGCTTTGACGTGATGACCCCAACGGCTTTGAGCCCACTGTCGATATACACGTAAACACTGTCCTTGCCGCGGTCCGAAAAGTCGATCTTGAACTGATACTCCCCGTGGCCAACCGTGTAGTTCCGGTGATCCTTGTAACGAAAAGTGACGCGTCCTTCCAGCTCGGGGCTCGCGTAGTGGGCAGGGTCACGCATGGCGTCGATCTTCTCTAGCTGGGCTTTCCGTTCGAGATATATCTTCGATGTAATCGCATGGGCTTTGTCTGCTGGCAGGCCCTCCATCCACCGCCAGAGGTCGTCGAGCTGCGCCTCCCCAGGGAAGTCTTTTTTCTCGGAGTTCGAGTTAAAGTTGAACCCTTTGATTTGGAGCGGGCGAAGCCAGGCAGGTAGCAGGAACGCGGGGTTGCGCACATAGAGAACCGAAAGCCAAGAGACCGGCTTGTCCTTGTATGCGTCTCTGATCCAGCCATTCTCGATGCCGACCCCGGATTCTGGCTTGTTGTCCGCCCGTTCGACGTAGTTTTCGTCGGCCACCATTAGAACGCGAGCGGCATTTACTGCCTCCCGCATAAACCCGCTCAAGCTGGTGCCATACGGCTCAGAATCATCGATCTTGACCGTGTAGCCCAGCTGCCTCAGCTGCGCTGCCAGTAACCGGACCCAGTCGCGGTGTAGGTCGGACGTCCAAGCGTAGGAAATGAAAATGTCGGTCTTCGTCTTCATGGCTATTCAAAAAAATGAAGGTAGTGGCATCGCCGGAACGAGAGTATGAAGGCCGATTGTTCAGAACCCGTGTAATCCAGACAACTGGCTCTGCGGCACCATGCTTTTAGCCGCTCCCGTCAATTCGAGGTTCGTGCGCGACAGTCTGCTTTGGGCTGAAAGCTGCCGGCTAGATTGACCAGAATCGCCCGCAGATTTCGCCGGACTGAGCGTCAAGTGCGCCCGTAACCCGCAGCTTGCGTATCCCTGTGCCACGCCATTCGTATCGGCCTTCAAACGACTTGTTGACGGGGTTCGCGAGAAGGTCCCAGGGCACCTTCAAGCGATCGCAGATCGAGAGTTTGCTCTCGTTACTTGGTCCAATGGACGCTCGGGTCCACGAACGGCTTGGCATTTCCTCCCCTGGGTAGCGAAGCGAAAGTTGCGTCAGATCGCCCTTCAGTAACGATTGTCAAATAAATCAGTAAGTTGCGATTAAAAAATGCTTGCATTCGGCGTTTGAAGGTTTTCCACTGATGGCAGACGGCGGGCACGGTGCCCGCCCCGCGAGGATCTGCCATGAATGCCTTACACGTCGAATATCTGCTTCTCGAGTCCCTCCTGCCGTACGCCCATAACGCGCGGACGCATTCCCCGAAGCAGGTCCGCCAGATCGCCCGGTCGATCCGGGAGTTCGGCTTCTTGGTGCCGATCTTGGTCGACGAGGGGCGGCAGATCATTGCCGGGCACGGCCGCCTGCTGGCGGCGCAGCATCTGAAGCTCAAGAAGGTGCCGGTCGTTCAGGTCACACATCTCACCCCCGCCCAGGCGCGCGCCTACCGGCTGGCAGACAACAAGCTGACCGAGCTTGGCGAGTGGGACAATTCCTTGCTCAAGATCGAGCTGCAGTTCCTGATGTCGCCGGAGATCGCCTTCGACGTCGACCTCACCGGATTCAGCGTGCCGGAGATCGATGTCGCCCTCGGCGACACGAGCCATTCGAACCCGGAGCCCCCGCCACCGCCGGTTCCGGACAAGCCGATGAGCCGCCCTGGCGATCTCTGGGTCTTGGGCAAGCATCGGGTCTTGTGTGGTGATAGCCGGGACGCGAAGGCATTCGCCCGGCTGATGGGTGACGAACGGGCGCGGATGGTTCTGTCGGATCCGCCGTACAACCAGCCTGCCGCCAATATCTCGGGTCTCGGCAAGCACCAGCACGCCGACTTCGCGATGGCCGCCGGCGAAATGTCCCAGGATCAGTTCGTGGCCTTTCTCAAGGACACCCTCGGGCTGGCCGTCGCGCATTGTGTCGATGGCGCCCTGGTCTACGCGTTCATGGACTGGGCGCATCTGCGCGAGCTTCAGGATGCCTGTCAGGCGCTCGGACTGTCTCCAATCAACCTCTGCGTCTGGGTCAAAGCCAATGGCGGGATGGGCAGCCTGTACCGGTCCCAGCACGAGTTGATCTGGATCGCCAAAGTCGGCAAGGCGCCGCATCGCAATCACGTCGAACTCGGCAAGCACGGACGCTACCGGACCAACGTCTGGCAGTACGCCGGCATGAACAGCTTCGGCGCCGAGCGGGACGCAGCTCTACAAATGCATCCGACCGTCAAATCGGTCGCCATGTTGGCCGACGCCATCCGTGATGTCAGCGACCACGGCGAGATCGTGCTGGATCCCTTCCTGGGCTCCGGGAGCACGCTGATCGCCGCGGAGGAGACACATCGCCGCTGCTTCGGTTTAGAACTGGAGCCGAAGTACGTCGACGTGATCCTGGCGCGCTGGCAGCAGAAGACTCGCGAGGAGCCGATTCTGGCCGAGACCGGCGAGAGCTGGTCGGCTGTCCGGGCGCGTCGCCGGAAAGAGTTGCCGAATGAGGACGCGGCGTCCGAGCAGATCGACGAAACCTCGCTGTCGCTGGAGCACTGACATGGCACTCAGAATCATCAAAGGCGGTGTCATCAAGGGCAGCGACGAGCCGGTGACTGAAGAGCGGGTGGGCTACAAGAATCCGCCTAAGGCAACCCGCTTCAAGAAGGGTCAGTCAGGAAATCCGTATGGGCGGCCGAAAAAGACGGCGCCGCCGCCGCCGACCACAGTATCCGGTTACGTCGCGCAAGCGATGACCCATGAAGCGCCGGCCCTCATCAATGGAAAGTCGACGAAGGTGCCCATGATCTATGTGGCGGTAATGAAGCAAATCGAAAAGGCTGCGCGCGGCGATCGTTTGAGCTTTCAGGGGCTCGTGAAGATGTTGAAGGGCGAGCCTCTGCCGTTTCCGAAATCGTACAAGAAGGATGAGATGACAGCGGGCGAGATGCTTGAGGATATGACCAGGTGGTTGCTGAGGAACGGGGCTATCAAGCCTGGGCGTAAGGATGACCAATGGTCTTAGCTTGCTATCTCGTCACGCGGAATCTGGGATCTCCTTCAGGATCTCTTGTGTCAGGGCTTTGTAAGCGGAAAATGCCGAAAGGGCGCTTTCGTACGCCTTCTCATTTTCCGACAACATTGCCCTCAAGCTGAGCGGCGCAATACCACCGACGCCGTAGCGGACGACTCTTTTGGTCGGATGCTCTCGTGGCATAAATGCGCCGTCACCTTGGTCGACCAGTTCGGTCAGCGGCGCTATCGATCTCGTAACGAGGTTCGTATGACCAATCTCGAAGCGAGGAGCGATGGAGTGGCTGGCACGATTTCGAAAATCAGCAGTGATATTTCGATACGCCTTCCCATCGAGATTCGCCAGCGCGGCTTCTAGTGACGCGCAGGATGACCATTGGGTGCCAATGCGGCTGAGTTGCTTCTCGACTCTGCCGCGACTCAGGAATCGCCCTGGAGTTTTGTCCTGTTCAAGGCGGTCCTCATAGCCAGGAACTATCTGCAGATTCGCCTGGTGAATAGTCGTGGTGGCAAGGGCACCGAATCGATCACGCATGGCGCTGGGTTGCAGTATGCAGTAGAACGCAATTGGTTCCAGAAAATGAGATCGAAATGTCCAGGCGTCCTGCTCGCCGTAGCCTTCCAGAACGGCGAACCAGCAATGCCATTCGCGTAATTTGGCACCCCAATTATTGAAAAGGTTGATCATCTCCCGAACATCCCAGGAGATGGCCATCCCCATGAACATTGGCCAGCATTTGGCCCGGATGTCGTCGCAAATCTCGTATGACAGCAAAGGCCAGTGCGGACCGGCCTCGTCGTCCATTGCCTGCCAGAACTTCCGGTAAGCCCCGAGAAAATCACCTCTATCGATGAGGAGCTTAGCTTGCATCGGACTTGTCCTCTGGCCGTCGAGTTTCAGGAGCGACTTTTCATTTTCTGCGAGAGTTTGCCCGCTGCTTCTGCGAAGCTATCCTCGACTTCAAAGCCGAGCCTCTGCAGCGCCATGACTTTTGCCATGAGGTCCGCCGAATCTGCCGTGCTAGCCAGAAGTAGTGCGCAATGAGCAGCGGCTAGGTCGGCTAAGAGAGCTCTGAACCTATGTGAAGGTCCACAGACAGAGTAGGGAACGTAAATGTCGCCTGCTCGTCGGGCAAATTCTTGTATGCCGTCTGATGCTCATGCACTGATCTGGGGATTTGGCTCAGAACATCCTCATGATCGTGGCTCGTCTCCAAAGCAAGGAGCATTTCGGGCCATGCCATCCAGCTTGCTCGTTCATCTGGCTCGCGATCGCCGCTGAAGCGCGCCATGTATCGAGCAACGACGTAAAGGACTGGCGGGGTATCCGATGCTGGACCATCCAGGCCTATCGCTTTGGCGATGTCGCGAGATGATCGGTCGCTGACCCATGACGAGACTCTCGAAACCCATTCGTTGGCCTTTTCGATATTGAGTCTCCGGCTTTCGCGCTCGGCCAAAGACCTGCCGAAAATGTCATGCCATTTGAGCTGCACTAGAGCGAGTCGGCCGCTTTGTTTGTCGAGAATGACGGCATCCACGTCGGTAAGCAGCGTCCCGTCCATGCGACGCAACTTGGCTCCGTGACTTGGGATGACGTACCGAGATTTTGGAAACGCCTTGGCCATATCCGCGCGGAATATCGATTCACGCCTATCGACACCCTTGTCCCAGTCTGTCCTATATGTGTGGCGCAAATGGCGGAAGAGCGCAAAGTAATGGTTCGTCAGCGCACCGAAGCATGGAAGAAGTAGGAAGTCTTTGCCAAGATCGACGTAAAAGGGACAGGGAACTTCGGTAGCGCGATTCCAGTCGTCGAGGCCATGAAAATCGAGCGTCAGGGCCTTCATCGTGGGATCGATACGTGATTCCGCCATTCCGGCTTCGCGCCATACGTCGGCAGCATCTTCTCGGCGTGTGAAAATCGTAGCTACGTTGCCCATTCTTGTGTAGGGATGCTTTTCGATCAGCAGCCGTGCGAACTCAATGTGGCATAGAATCCGGCCCAATGCTTGATCGCAAGCGAACTTCCATTCGCTGAAGGTACGGTCGCCGAGCGTCACATCATCCGGAAGTGCCTCGCCTTCGAGCACATTCCTGCCATACGAAGTGGCTCGCTCTCGAAATGCCCCCACTATTTCGAGATCGTTGTCGTATCCGATGAAGTGAATTGGATCCGGATACACATAAGATCGCATTCGTCGGCGTATGCGTCGCCAGACGGGGCGATTACCGCCAGGCGGCGGTGTTGGCGCCGGTTTGAGTGGCAACGATTCGATCGCCCTGAGCGCGGCTAATTCGAAGTGGCCATGTGTTGTATTCAGGGTCGCATTCCTTCCTTGAATCGATGTCGTTGCTAGACCGTACCGCTCCAGAGAAGCGATCCTCTTCAGTTGTGCAAGATGGCCGCACTGGGCGAGATAAGAATCCATAAACAGCGCGACTTCGTCCGAAGATACAGTCCACGGAACCCCGCCTCGGCGTCCCTTCACAGCGTGCAGAAAAGGGCGCAGCGCTATCGCTGCGCCGGATAGTATCGTCTCATTGTTATTCGAGGAACGAACGAATATCTTTCTTATGGCGGCAAGGTCGAGTTGTCTGACGAGGGCGATTAGCCCTTCCGTTTCATGCCCCCGCCATTTCTCAAGAACAACCGACTGAACAGCAGAGATCTCCCGCTCCAGCTCGACCTCGACCGGACTGGACTTGTGGTGATTCATTGACGTTCGGTTGGAGGCGGTATGCAGGGCTTGTTTGCGATCATGCGGTCCGGTATGCATGACGGGGGCATGCGGCAGCGTCAGCGTGATTCCGTTGGCGGCGCCGCGTGAGGCAGTGACTAGAACGCGTCAGCCAAGTGGGGTGTCTAGCCGAACGATACCGATCAAAGCGAGTAAAGCGACCTGATGGTGCATGCGTGTGTTCCCAAAAAATGGTACTCGCCATGCCGCGGTATTCGCACGCTATAGCTCGACGCGCGAGAAGTGAGGATAGATCCGATAAAATTTCTTGAAGACCTCAAAAGGGTCTTCTCCCATGTCAGACTTTGGCAGCTCAAAGCCCATGACGTTCGCGGCATCATCGTTCGATTCCATCGTCAGGCGTTCGAACGTTGAAAGCGCTGGAAGATCAAGCCGGTGTGGGGCATCAGTCATCGTGTAGAACTCCCAGCTTGTCACCAACTCCTCTATTTTTGTGTCGTCGCTCGGGACAACGACAAGTGTTGCCGTAGTCATCGCCTGGCCGTCTGCATAATGTGTCGCGAGAGCCCACAAGATACGGCGATCCAGAAAGCTGAGCGCCTCATTGTCAACTGCCAACTTCAATGAGCGCAGAAGACTGGGCCCGTACTGCTTATAGCTCATGCCTGCAGGTGTGAGGCCACTCGGGAAAAGTGCTCCCAAGCGCTCTTTGAACCGTTCCAGACGCCATTCTTGAATGGTGGGCTTTACAGCGTGATCGTCGGACGCCTCACCTTCGATTTCGACAGCAAGGTCTTTAGGATCAGGTTTCCCAAGCGATGTAGGGTTGGCGTTGAGTGTTACACGTAGCACACTTCCCACAGGGACAGTGCCAATGGTCCTTGCGAACCGCTCAATCTGGGTTGTGATGCCTTTTGGTTCGGTGTAGTCGAACCAGATGATTGCCGGAGCCTCGAAGTCGGTTTCGTCGAGATAGTCCTCCAGTCTTTTGTGAACGCACTCAATCGACGCAATGGGGCGATTAAAGGCTTGCCGCTTGTGGACCTGTTCCTCTGTTTCGATACACGTCATCCTATCTATGCCTAAGCGAGCATGGATAAGTCGGAAGTCTTCGAGGAATGGCCCGCCGAGTCCTACGTAGTGGTACTTTTCCAAGCCGAGCGTCGGCGCCAGCCGAGTGAGCAGAGAAAGAAACAACTCGCGGTCAACAGCCTTGTTGGGCCGCAGCCTGTATGGCAGCGAAGAACCGGTACTCATCGCTCAGCCAACTCGTTTCTTGGCTTTGGCTAGCGCCAGATCGAAAGCTTTTTCGCCGACGTCACCGGGCCTTGCGTTTTCATCGTCGAGAAGTGCTTTGCCGACTATGCGGATTTCCTCAATAGCCTTCGAGAATGTGACTCTTCTCGCGGACGGGATCTTGCTCGGGGGTTCCGGTAGAACTTTATTCTTCTTTGGATTGAACTCTACGCCGTCGTTCTCAGATTTCTTCGCGGACTTTCGAAGAGAAACCGCTTCGATCGCCGACTTGAGCGGCATCGGGCGTGCATCCTCCCAGTGCCTCGCTTGCAGCTGTTCCGAGCTGGACTGGTTCTTCCATTGGTTCGTGTAATCGATCCAGACTCGCATGCCCTCCTTCATCTTCACAAGTGATTCAAGCCAGACGTTGGAAGACGTGTCCAAAGCACGCTTTGTGGTTGTGACAGGAAGCTTTTCTGCGTGTTTCGCGCGGAACTCAATGATGCCGGTGATGATGGCAAACTGTGGATGGTATAGCGGGATGCCGTCGCCCCAACCTGTTAGGCGGCTCTTATCGCCAACGATGACCGCGCGATCATTGCAGAGTACCGTCCACCCGGCGGTTGCCGATGAGCGATCACGTTCGAAGCCTGCATCGTCGTCATCTTCATTTCCGAGGGCGCGACTGGTATTGCGGCCGACGGTGATCGAGACGACTACTCCATCAATCGTCTTTCTGAATACGTATGGTGCGGGACCATCCTCGCGGTTTGAAACAAGCACCTCTACGCTCACGGGCCTTACTAGCTCCTCATTGAGCTCTACTTTCAGGCCCCATTGGAGAAACATCGTGAAGTGCTCGGATATGGCGGTGCGGACCTTATTCTCGAACGCCTCATTCTGAAAGTGCCGGGCAACACCTTCATAAAGATCATCGACGATGATGGTTGTGCCAGCGTGAGGTAACTTCTCTTGCAGCTCGGTCGGCTCGTTGATCGGAAGCGGGTCCCAATTCTTTGCTTCCAGCCACTGTGAAGTAATAGGGACTTCGAACGCATCATCTCCATGCATGGTTCGGACGAGCGCGTTTCTTCCCATCTTGAAGATCGCGCGCTTCATTCCGACGCCGTACATGCCGATCGTCTCAGCATCCGAGTCACGATCGTCATCGGGCTCTCGCCCCATTTTGAACGCATAATTGATCGCAACACTGCGAGGGATGCCGCCACAGTTGTCTTCGATGGAGAACTGATTCTTCCCCAGTTTGATCTTGACGAAGTGCTTTGCGTAATCGACGTCCTCGCCATTCGCGAGACGCAGGGCGCCATCGAGACAATTGTCGAGTAGGTCCAAGATGGCATCGTCGAGGCCGATGTCTCGCGTCAGCATCGACACGAAGAATTGCTTTGTCGGACTAGCTTGAGCTCTATCTTTGCTTTGTTTCATCGGCTGTTCCTATGCGGATTGGCCTTCCTCTGAGGAGCGGTAGATGTTCGCTTTTTTCTCGGCGTCGAATTCTGACGTACCGGCGAGAGGGGGGCTGGTCGAGTTGGCACCGCCTTCGAATGGCGGTTCCTAAGGGGCCCCGAAGATTCCTTCCGTGCACGAACGGTGCCTGCGATTCGAGTCGCCACCTCGGATGGATTTTCGTGCGCCCATATCCTTGCGACTTCCCAGCCATTTGCGTGGAGGCGTGCATCGGTGTCTCGATCGCGCCGTTGATTTGCGATTATCTTGGTGCGCCAGAATTCGGCATTTTTCTTCGGCCAGGTCGCGTGAATGGGGCATCCATGCCAAAAGCATCCATCCACGAATACAGCGACGCGCGGTCCTACGAAGGCGATGTCTGCAACCCTGCGCGGATTTGTGAGCACCGCGACATGGAGGCGGTAGCGAAGCCCAAGTGCGTATAGCTCGCGCCGTAGGGCAGATTCGGCAGATGTGTTCTTCTGTCGAACCCGCTGCATGCGGCGACTTACGTCAGGAGACGATGGCGGCGCCCGCGTGACGTTAGCCATTTCGCCCCCTGCTTTGTTTCATGATGGCAGTGACAGTTGCTGGATGTGTTCCGAGATGCTTTCGCCGATCACACGACCGAGATCTACGGGCACGGCGTTTCCGATGAGCCGCCCCAAGGTCTTGAAGTGGATGGGGCCGCCTTTCGGCACGAAAGAATATGAAGTGGGGAAACCCTGAAGGACTGCCCCCTCCCGCAGTGAAAGACCTCGCGCTTGCGAGGGGTGTCCGAATCGTCCGTTCCCGAAACCGTAGAACTGAGTCGTGAGGGTAGGTGCAGGCTCGTCCCAGCGCATACGGCCATATACGCCAGGGTAAGTCTTGCCAGTCTTCCGTCGATGACATTCGGCGACGAGGTAATCGGGCCAGTCACGCCATGTGCCTCCCGGTTTGGAGGCTTTGATCCGCTTGAGATTCAGATCGGATAAGCGAGAGGCGCTGTGCAAAGGATCTTCTTTGTTGGTGCTCCCATGCCGCAGGATCGGCAACGTCTTCAGTGCATCTTGGACCGTCTTATGCTCGGACTCATCCGGGGTCTTCAGAGCAATGGAGTCGTGCCGTGACGCGAGCAGGACCGTGCGCCGTCTACGCTGGGGAAGGCCGTAATCGGCGCTATCGACGACGGAGTGCCAAACGTCGTAATCCTGCTTTTCTAGCGCCGCCACGAAGTCATGGAAGACGTCGTGCTTCGTAACCGTGGGGACGTTTTCCATAGTGACGAGGTCCGGGAGTAGCTCCTCGACCAAGCGAGCGAAATGATTCAGCAGCCCCCAGCGGTCCGTGCCTTTGGTTTCATATCGCTGGGCATAAGTCGAGAACGGTTGGCAGGGTGCGCAACCCGCCAGCACGCGAACTGAGGCGTCGCCGAACCAGGAAGCGACCTCGGACGATGCCAGTTTCGCCACATCGCGGCGATAAAAGCTCGCTCCGGGATTGTTCGTTTCGTAAGGATGCTTGCACTCGGGGTCCAGATCGGCCCCGGCGACCACCGGAATGCCGGCGGCGATGAGCCCATGGGTGAGGCCCCCGACCCCGCAAAATAGGTCTACGCAGGCCACGCCCTTGCTGGAGAGCGTCGGAAGCGGTTCTTTCCGGCCCCTCGAAGAGCGGTTGGGCATGATGTATGTATCCCGATTTCTGATCTAAGGGCCTCGAAAAACGACGCGCCCGATATAGCTCCGTCCTGAGAGGTCGTGCCTTAGCGGGCGTTTCCCACCTTCTCGCGCGAGTATATCTCAGCCGACTGTTAAAGGCACCCTTTCGGTGCGCTGCAAGTCATTGATTATGCGTGCATCTGATCAGCCTAGCATGAGCAACTATTGGACCGACCACACAGGCTCAGCGAACGATACGCGCATCAAGCACTTTCCCCGACTCGACATCAAAATCACACTCATAGCGGAGCTTCAGCCAGGCGCCGTAGCCGTTCTGGGCTTCCAGAGCGTCGCCGAGATAAGTCAGGGCGCCAATGCGCTTGAGCCGATAGTCAGAGAACTTCGAGTCGAGCATTCCATCGGTCCAGCGGTAGGTGATGCTATTGCCGTCCGCCAGCTGTTCGATCGCTTGCTTGCAGCGAACGGACGCCGCTACCGCCGACTTCTTGTACATACATTCAGGATCGCGTCGGCAGGCGGTCCGTTGCTGTTGCTGCTCGATCAGCGCTTGAAGCTCGGCAAACTGCGGAAAATCAGCGGCAGAGTAGCCATCCAGTGCGCGCTCATTGCCGAGTGCAATCGATCCTTTCATCCGCCGCATCGCTTCTGTGACAATCTTTGAAAGCTGCGGATCTGAAATGTCGCGCCATGGTGCTGCAATCTTCAGCGCGCCTCCTGGATTGCCCTCATTGAGCGACTCATGCGCATCCGCCAGAATGGCGGTCCGTTTGCTGTTGAAATCAGCAATCCTCGCTGCCTTGGCTTCCTGCCGGGCGACCGCCGCCTGGTCCGCGCGGTGCTTCTCAATGCGGGACGTGACCACATTGGCGCCGATGAGCAGACTGAAGATTCCGACGACGATACCGACCTTGCCGGCGAGGGAAATTCGCCGGCTAATGAACGGTATTGCCACCAGAAGCGCTGGCGCCGTGAGCAACGCTCGCCAGTTTCCCTGCGCCATCCCGATAGCAGTGCCCAGAGTGAGGAACCAGGCCAGCCCCGTTACGATCTTTGACGCGATCGAGTTCGCTGGCGGTGGCAGATGGGCGGATCCGGCGCTGGGCTTCGAGGGTGCCTGTGGTTTCGGTGCCGTTGATCGCGGTTGATTCTCTGCTCGGGCGTGGCTCTGCCGGGTGGCGGTGGTGGTTTCGGGGGAGCTGGCCCGTTCGGCACCCGGCAGCGATGCCGCAGGTGGCTGAGCGATTGCCGCGACGTACTCGCTTGGCGCCCCCGCCTTGTTCAGCGCCTCGACCACGCGCTTGGCTGTGGCCTCATCCGGAACACGGATCACGACGAAGCGTGTCCCTGCCGTGAATCGCGCCAATTGGGCTGGCGTGGCCTTCGGAAACAGTACCTGCACCTTGGCCAGTAAGGCTTCCGGGCTGATACCACTGAACGGCCGCCCCGCCGCCCACACTTCAAAGGTGCTCATTCCCCTTGTCTTCCCCTGGTTCTCGAATCTGTGCTTATTCCTGGAAGCTGCGCACGCGGCCGTTGACGACGTAGATGAACTTCGCGCCGCTACTCTCTCTGTAGACCCACTGCTCCCGAGCCCCCTGTGCGGTCACCGTCCGGTTCACGTCGGACGGCCAGCCGCATAGCTCCTTGAGCTTCGACGCCTCGATGCCGATCAGAGACTGGCGATCGGCCTGAGGCATGTCCTCGCAGCCCAGCCCGAACTTCCCGAACCGGGGGTCGCTTGAAGAGCTGGAGGGAGACGGGACCGGTTTCACCCACCCGAATTCGCTGGTCGAGGCTCCTTTCGGGGTGCTGTCGAGCGGCTTCGGGGCGTAGTCGATGGAAGCCTGCGTCCCCGAACACGGCGTGTCCTGGAATTTCAGGGCGCCGGCTTTGTCTCGACATTTGTAAGGGGCCGCAAGAGCGGGGCCAGTGACTAAAAGCGCCAACATGACCAGGGGTGCTCGTAGTTTTATGCGGTGCATCTCGGTTTTATGCGGTGCATCTCGCTTCTCGGTTTTGCGGGCCTATCGCCGCGCCCTCATTCGTGGCTTGCTGTCTCGCTGTAGTCAATATGTCAAAACTGCATATGTTGAAACTGACTATAGCTTTCGTATCCCATGGCAGGCAAGAATCCATGGGATCCGCGCAGGGTCGCGTTGCAACAGTCGCTGCGGCGACTTCGGGAGGCTGCTGGCCTGCTTCAGGAAGAGCTCGCTGACAGGCTCGGGAAGGATCAAAGCTTTGTCTCGCGGTTTGAGCGGGGCGAACGCCGTTTGGATCTCGTGGAACTCGACGAAATTGCCGCTGCCTGCGGGGTCGATCTGGCCCGGCTGGTCAAGCTGTACCACGCTGCAGTTTTGGAACAGACGGCGCCAGATGGCGGCGCCACGAGCCGTCGAGCCACGGCGAGGCGGAAAACGCCGTAGTTGGCCTGATAGACGGCATTGCTCTGAAGCCGTGCGAAGTCAAGAAAATTAGTTTCGCGTTGGACTGGCTTTCCTCTGCCGGAAGAGCGTGCATGTTGGTCGAGCGGGGCGTCCGCTCGTCTATCGGAGTCCAACATGCGCTGCTATCTCATTCGCGAAGCCCAGGTCACGGTTCTGACCGAAATCCCCGCCGAAGTTGTCGATGGCGCGGAACTGATCGAGTCGGTCGGAGATCTTGACCAGAACCGCTTCCCGGTCTCGCGGCTCGTCGATATCTGGAACGCCCTGCCCTGCGCCGAACCCGTGAAGCGCTTCCGCGACCGTCAGGTCGCTCTTCGGCGGGTCTGGGCCGCGCTGGAGGCGCTGCCTGTCACTTCCGCTCAAGCGGAATCGAAGCAGGCCCGGGTTGTCGCGCTGCTGCAGCGGCCGGGTGGCGCCACGATGGATGACCTCACGGCCGCGACTGGCTGGCAACGCCACTCGGTTCGCGGGGTGCTGTCCGGTGTCATCCGCAAAAAGCTCGGAATGGCGGTCACGTCGGCGCGGGAGGGGGAGCAGCGGGTCTACCGGGTGGTGGCCTGATGGTCGCCCCGGACAACCTCGAGCGACGGCTCGCCGAGTTGCCGGGCCTGCCGCGATCTGACCTCCTGCGGCAGTTCGAGAAAGCCTACAGCCGCCCGCCACCCTTACGTTTGTCCAACGCCACCCTGGCGCTTGCGATCGGGTATCGCTGGCAGGAGCAGGTCCACGGCGGGCTCAAGCCCGAAATCCGGAAGATGCTGTTGTCCGGAAAGATCGCACCGGTGCCGGCCCGAGCATCGGCCGGCACCGTCCTTATCCGTGAATGGCAGGGCCGGGAGCACACGGTGATCGTGCGGCCCGAAGGTGTGGAGTACAGCGGCCAACGCTTCCGGTCACTGACCGAAGTCGCCTTCCGGATCACCGGCCAGAAGCGGTCCGGCCCGGCTTTCTTTGGTCTACGGAAATAACGATGGCCGATGAGCAGAGAACGTTTCGCTGCGCGATCTACACCCGCAAGTCCACGGACGAGGGCCTGGAACAGGACTTCAATTCGCTGCAGGCCCAGCGGGAAGCCTGCGAAGCCTTCATCCGCAGCCAGCGCAGCGAAGGGTGGAAGCTGGTCCCGGCGGCCTATGACGATGGCGGAATCTCGGGTGGGACGATGGAGCGTCCCGCCCTCCGGCGCTTGATGGCGGACATCCAGGAGAAGCGTGTCGATGTCGTCGTGGTCTACAAGGTCGACCGCCTGACCCGATCGCTATCCGACTTCTCCAAGATGGTGGAGGTCTTCGACCGGTACGGCGTGTCGTTTGTCGCTGTGACGCAGCAATTCAACACCACGACATCAATGGGGCGGCTGACGCTCAATGTGCTGCTGTCCTTCGCGCAGTTCGAGCGGGAGGTCACGGCCGAGCGCATCCGGGACAAGATCGCGGCGTCCAAGCGCAAAGGCATCTGGATGGGCGGTGGAATCCCGAGGGGCTATCGCGTCGAGGACCGCAAGCTCATCGTGGTCCCCGAGCAGGCCGCGATCGTCAACCACATCTTCCGTCGCTATCTGGACTGTCCCAGCATCCGCGAGCTATCGCTCGAACTGAAGCGGGAGGGGATCGCGGCGCCGACCAGAATCCGCAAGCGGCGCAAGAGCGGGGAGCCGGAACCCGCCGTGAGCCGGGGCGCCCTCTATGCCCTATTGCGGAACCCAATCTACGTCGGCTTGATTTCACACAAGGGCGAGCTGTTTCCCGGCCAGCATGAGGGCATCGTCGATCGGGCAATCTGGGACGCGGCTCAGGAGAAACTGGAGGGAAGCCGCCGGTGTAAGGGGCGCCCGAGGCGGAAGACGGAAGAGAGTCCGCTAATGGGCAAGCTCTTCGACGAGCGTGGAAGGCCGCTCACACCGACCCATGCTAACAAGAAGGGGCGCCGATACCGCTACTACGTTTCTCATTCCGATGCGCTGGATGACGACCGATTGAGTCAGACGGCGAACAATGGCTGGAAACTGTCGGCGCGTGACGTCGAAGCACGGGTTGGCGATGTCATTACAACGATCGTGTCGGACTCGGTGAAGATCGCCGAAGTCGCGATGGCGAGATCCATGAGCGCAGAAGATCTGGGAGCTCTTCTCTCAGCCACGCGAGAGGCATCCGCCGCTGAGTGCCTGGGCTGGGTAGAACGGGTTGACCTCAGCACCGACGGCATGACGGTGGCGGTCCGATTGCCGGGGCCGAACAGCATCCGGCTGACTCAGAGTGTTTCGATGATGATGAAGCGACGTGGTGTTGAGCGAAGGATCGTCATTACCTCCGACGGTGTCCCTGCCGGCAATCCGGACCCTCGGATTCTGCGAGTGCTCAGTATCGGGGTCCGCTTCTGGAAGAACCTGATGTCGGAGAAGCCGCTCACCGCGGTCGAGTTCGCCAAGCAGGAAGGCGTTGACGATCGCTTTGTTGGGCGGACCCTGCCACTGGCGTTCCTTGCGCCGCAGGTTGTCACGCGGCTTGTGGACGGTAGCCACTCACCTGATTGGACGTCTGAGCGGCTGATACGGTGGCAGCCATTGCCGTTGTCGTGGCGCGAACAGATTGGTGCCGTTGAAGCGTAGGTCTTGGCTTTGTGCCAGAAGAGGCCGGTTGTAGTTGCACCACGCTATGACCGCTGCCGACCCAAAGCGGAACGCGGCGCTCTGATCTGGGCGCAGCAGAGCGGACGTTCCGATGCTACTTTGCATCGTGCACGATTACCCGCGATGGTCTGGCAACGCCAACTGCGCGCGCATGAAGCCATACCGTCACTGCGTCTTGCGGTTATGCAGCCTCCATCGCACAGGATGTCGGCGCTGGTGAGATAGTCCAGTCGTTGGGCGGTCCACCGTCCGGCTTCCGGTGCGCGGTCAACGAATCTCATAAGGGGGGCTTCGGAAGTATGGGAAAGAAATCGAGGGAGAAGCGGGCGAGGCGCCGTAAGCGAGATATCGAGCGGGCTCTCATGCTTCGTATAGACGAAGCCATGAATCAGGCTGATGCGGAATTTGCGCGCGCATGCGCCAGCCTCGAAGACTGGCTTTGTCTTTTCAACGCTGAAGATGCGTGTCTGTCACTGAGCGTTTCCGACCTGTGGCTGCCGAACATCTCAAGCCAGGTCAAGCACACACTCGTGTATTGCGTGTTGGCCTCGATTTCCCCAGACCGCTTTGCCGCTACACATCGCATCGAAAACTACCTGCAGTTTCGCGATTTCATCACGCAACTCCACGTGCGCCTGCCTCAATTCCCTTCGCTCGAGGACTACGTTCCCGAGGGCGACTGGGGCGAGATCCGCATTGAATCCGGGCAGTCGGTGCTGCGCTGCTTCTACGGCGGCAATCTCGAGCGGCTGTCGGATTTCGTGACCGGCTTTCTAATGCTACACAGAGACAACGCATTGGCCCGTCGGGACCTGCACGCGATTCTATCGATTCAGGACTACGTTATCGCGCGCGTGGACCGCGACCTCATCGGCTCGGCGACTGAAATCGACACCGGCCACCTGGAAGTGCCAGCCGAGCCATTCTGGGCGACCTGTCGAGAGGCGCTGATCGGAGTGTCCTCTCTTCCTCAAACGCAGGCCTTCGACCTAGGCATGGTCGCCTCACTGGGGGCCTTCACTGCACCCCGCTCAAGGAACGACTTCGGTGAAGGCGTCTTTAGCGGATCAGCCCTGCCAATGGTCTTGCTCGATATCAGCGGATGCCGCCTGCCTGTTTCGATTCGCAATGGCCCGGCGGCGGTCATCCAGTACTGGGTGGATCGCGGCAAGGATCCACGTGCACTGGCGCTCGTCGCATCGTCGTCGATTTCGGAGTTTCTGCGCGAACGCTTCGACTCACGCCATCTATTCCCTGGGCCGCTGCGCCTGATGAACCGCACCGAGCGTCTACCATATACCTTCGCGGCGGCGATGATGGGTCACTCGCAGCTATACCTGGTCATCGCGCTGCCAGAAGAGGAAATGCCGCAACTTCCAGCGATTGAAGAGGCGGTGAAGGCCTTGGTCACGCGCGGAGATTGGGGCATGTGGAGCCACGGTGCCGCGCACGGCGTGCAACTGCGCCGCAACGATGGCACTCAGCCCACCGCCGCCGACGTCGTGCTGATCGCCGTGCTGGCGCGAATCACCACTGCGCCGGGCATTCTAAATCTGCCGAAGAAGACGTCCGCGCGTGTACTACCGCTGGTGGATTTTGTGACGATTTTCGACGCTATCGAAGATCTCGATGAACTTGACAGGTTCTGGCGCTTCACTAGGGATAACATCGCGGTACAGGGGCCTATCGGATTGGTCGATCACTTCGGCGCATTCCGCGATTCGCATGCGCTGCTTGCCGACGGCGCGGTGACGCCGAACTTCATTGCCCTCGATCCTTTATGGGGATCGAAGTGGCGCTATCGTCAGCTAGAGGAATTCTGGGCCAACGCGCCGCCGCTCTTTCCTGACGACTGCGGCGCATCATGGAAGGTGACACGCGACAACGACGGGCTGTTCCGGCTGATCGGAAGGCCCGCCCCAATCCTGTCGTGGTCCGCCGTCGTTGGCAATTCCATCATCCATTTCGCCTTCGACATGCGGGAACAGGACCTGGCCATCGACGATGGCCGAATTCTCGAGCTCTTGGTGCACTGTCTCGGCGACTCCCTGGCGCAGCGCGGCGGGATTGTTGCTGGCTTGCCGTTATTTCAGCATCGTCGCATCGTCACCACTTGTCGGGCCCACCCGGAAATGCTGACCAGCCACGATGAGGCAGGGGCTTCGCTCGACCATCGTCCCCTACTGTCAAACTGGTCGGCGTCCGCGACGCCCAAGGGCGACGTGCGCGCACGCGTTGACGTGAACCTGCACCGCGCTTATCAGCGCCTGACCGAGCCGACGGACGCCCGATTCGAGGTGGAGGCAGTGCTGGCCTGGATCGACGGACTGAGCCAGACGCTAGGGATTAGCGCTGTTCCCGAGGAGTCGCGAGCCGCGATGCTCGCAACAGCGACCCGAAAACCACGCTTTACGGTCAGGACGCTGGCCCGCCGCGTCGACGTGCCGCAGTTTGCCGATCCCGCCGTTCCCGGCCCCGAGCACTTCAAGCTTGCACGGCGAGACCTAGCCATTGTCTTTAAAGCCCTCGGTGCACAAGAGGGCAAGTATGAGCTAGCCGCGGCCAAGGCATTCATTGACCCTGCGCGCGACAAGTTTCGTGCCCTCGTTCATGAGCGTATCGCAGCCCTGCGCCGCGATGACTTGGTTACATTCTGCATCGAGCAGCTTGACGCGCTAATGGGCAAATACGACGTCGAGTCGACGCGGATCAAGCTAAGCCTAAATCACGAAGTGAGCTACGACCGAAGCGAAAGCTTGGCACAGGCCCACGAGACCTTCGTCAAGGATTCGCGTAACTACCGCTACCTGCTCGAGTGCTGTCTTAGTGCACCGACCTCGGGCTCAGGCGAAGTGACCGAGCGTGTGATCGTTGAGCTCGTCGCCAGCATTGATTGGCTGCAGGTGCTGTACGGCGCAAGCGACGTCCTGCACAACGGCATCGACGTTGCCGGGCTCGAACTGGATCACTTCTACATCCCCCACGTCTTCTATTCGGAGGGCTGGAGTGAGCGCGAGGCTGCGTTCGCCGCAGAAAATGCCGACCTGAAGCTGGGCGTGGGCGTGACAGCGACGGATGAGGTGCCCGAAGCCACGTCAGACAGTGTGGAATGGCATCGCGTTAACGCGATGTTTGCCGAAGAGGTCGGGGTGCGGCTCGGCCAGTTTCTCGGTGGATTAATGGTGCTGTCATGCTGGCCGTCGGCCAACGAGGAATCGGATCTGTGCTGGTCCTACAGCTCGACGCGTGAACAGCTGCGCAACATACTCGTCAAGTCCGTTGAAGAACTAGATGCGGTCCAGGCTGACACGATCATATCGCTGGCAACGCTCGACCCGAAGGGCGTTCGTCGCCTCCTTGGCAAGCCCGTCGATGAGTCCGACGTCCCGATCTGGGAGCACAATAAGCGAAGCAATCGTTACACGATCAAGCCGCTGGTCGCCCAAGGGGATGGCGCGTTTCGATGGGGCGCTGCGGCTGCCGAGCGGGCGGCTCGCATCTGGCGCGCCAGCATCGCTAACGGGTACCTGCCTGCCGATTTTGACTGGCCCAAGGTGGGAGAGGCTGTGCGCGCCATTAAGGCGCAGCTGGAGGAACAGTTAGAGATCACCGCACACGCCATTGTTCAGCGCGGCACGCCGTTCTCGCTACGTGGCATCGACTTCATGCGCCGCTTCCCAAAGCTACACTTCGATGATGTCGGCGACTACGACGTTCTCGCGTTCTGGCCGGCGACCAATCACTGGGTAGTCGTCGAGTGCAAGTACAATCAGCCGGCATTCTGCCTGAAGGACGCGCGCCGACTGAGGGAGCGCATCTTCGGGACCGGCGATGATCGTGCGCAGTTTGCGAAGATCGAGCGACGTCGCGCCTTTCTTGCCAAGAACTCCCAGAAGCTGCGTTCGCTGCTGGCGTGGCCCGCACCGCCAGCAGGTGTAGCGGAACGGTTCTCCGAGGTATATGCCAGTCGCGACATTTACTGGTGGATGAGAAATCCGCCGTACCCCGTTCCAACCGAATTCGTGCGGGTGGACGTTCTGGCGCACTGGCTCCGGACCGGCGGCTTGTTGGAATGATCGCGGTCATGCCTTAGCGTACTCCGCCTTCTGGGGGGCGTGTCTAATACGACAACATCGACCCCGTGGGGGGACGAGTCAAGCCTGTCGGTTGGACTGTTCTCGCGTGTGGATCGAAGGATCGATTTTCAGGCAATAGATCTAGGTGAGACGACTAGATTTGAGTTCCTATTAGCTGCCGTCGCGAGCGACTGGAACTGTTGAGGGTTGTCCAACACCTGCATCCACCCGCGCGCTTGCGTGACGCTCAGCTACGGCAGCTGTCGGACAACCCTCAACAGAAGCGGACGGTCGCCGACGTCCGCTCTGAGAGAAAAAGCTTCGGCGTCCTACATGTAGACACTTACTTTGTTTCCGAGGGCTCGGAGCGCTTTGCTGCTGCGCATGTTTCGAGGTGGGAACATGTCTGGCATAGCCCAACCGGCAATCTCCCCGAGGCTGCTCAGTCCCACGTGAGGAATACGCCAAGTTGCCGATTGCGTTCCGGCCCAAAGGCGTTGGGCCAGATCGGATGGCTTGCCGCCGTAGAGCACGTGGTTGATCGTTTCCAGCGCAGATTTACCTTCGGAAGATCGAGCAACGAACAGTCGTCTGGCGAATGCTTCAACCTTGAGGTCATGCGGCTGCTGCGTATCGGTCAGCCCAAGCCAAGTGTTCTTCTGCTTCGAGGCATGGTCGCGCATTGCATGAACCATACTGACAAGCTGAACAAACTCGGGCTCGGTCAGCTTGAGCAGCTTGTCCTTTTCCAGAAGCGCGCGCAGTGCAGGAGCCCAGGAGTAGACGGTGTTCTCTTCGTGATCGTGATCGTAGGTGCCTGATTTCCACCAGGTCATGATTTCCTGGAGCGCCTGCTCTGGCCTGTTTTTGTTTGCTTCAAAGTACTTATCGTACGGATGAGCCGATCCTTCTCTAACGCGCTGATAGTAGTAGGCATGGAGAAACTGGTCGGCCTGGACGCCCGCTGGCACATCAGCGGATAGCCATGATGGCCGGTTCTCGTCGCGCGATACCCGTGCTCCTAGGTCGCGCATCAACTGCAACGTCGAATCCCATTCCTTTATGAACTGAATGAGGTGCTTCTGTTCCGACTTGTCTGAGTCCACCCAGGCAAGGCCGTTGTTCTTCGGAATTCGACGAGTCTTCTCGAAGTTCTGCTCTGCAGCGTAGTCGCGCGAGTCGACGTCCTTGGCGCGGGCATCCGCAAGTTGCTTGATCTCTTGGTAGTGCTCCAACGTCAATTCGCGCGACACTGAATCTACGCGGTCGAAGAACTGCTCCAGTTCAACGTCAAGCCCATGCTCGATCATTTCTTCATGTTCGATGAATACACCTGCCTCAATGTTGCTGAACCAGGCTCGCTCCGACAGATTGGCGGACCCGAGATACACACCGGCGCCTTCCCACCAGACCACCTTCGCGTGAAGAATGTCGGGCACGAGCTTGCAGACCAGGCCCGGAGACTTCTGGTCGAGAAACCACTTCAAGATCTGCGGATGCACGGGAACGGTGTGGTCATAGCGACCGTAATAGGCCAGCGGCTTGCCCGTACGTTGACATGCTTCGAACAGCAGCATGTTGTCCTGGCTGGCGTATGCGACAGCAGCGCGCACGCGTACGCAGTCTTCCATCGCGTCTGCAAGAACATTTTGTAGCCACTGCTTGTTGATAGCTCCGCCGACGAATTTCATGTCGATGCCGGATCGGATGCTGTCTTGGGCACGGCCGCCGAGGCCGGGGCACTGAAATACATCTTCGCCGTTACTTTGGCCAAGTCCTCCGGCGAGCCAGCATACTGATCAATATCGAACTCGGCTTTCGTGCGCTCGAAGATGTGATACGGCTCAAGCTCACGTTCAGTCAGCAAGATGGCGCGCTGCTTGTATTCAGTGTTCAGTGCCTTGGCGTACTCGATCTCGTCGGCAGTGAACGGGCTCAGTTTCGATACCAGAAGGAAGGTCTTGAAGCGCTTTGCCGGCAACGCGTCCGCGATGCGCGCCAGCGTTTCGATGTCGCGCTTGAACTCCTCGGGTTTGATCGGCCCAACGTCCTTGCACTCACCAAGAATGATGGCCGTCTTTCGCGGATAGGGCCTGGGAATGATCCAGGCAAAGTCAATTTCGCAGCTGTTGGTGGCTGCGCCATCAGGGGTCAGGTTCAGCGACAGGGAATACGCGGACTCGCTTCTGGAGCTGCTCAGGTTGGTATCCAGCTGCTGGAGTGTCAGGGCGACCGGAATCGCGCCCATCGCGTTCTTCTCCGTGCCGAGAATGCCGGAGCGCCTGTAGGCCCAGTCGCCGTCAACCAGTTGCCCCGTTGCGTCATGCTCCTCGCCGCACAGTTCGCAAATCACCTGCTGTTTCAGGTTGTCGAGGGCGATCCAGCTCGGAAGACGGCAATTCGGGCAGACCAGATCGTGGCCAATGCGAAATAGCCCTTTCTTCACAAGATAGGAGAACACCAGAGGCGGTGTGAGTTTCTCCCCGCGAGGGCGTGGGCCTACATACAGGTCGTCGTGGTCGCTGAATTTCGCACCGGGACGCCCCGGATCGCTCTTGCCGATCAACTGCAAGGCGGCTTTCTTCGAGAATGAGCCGGACGGACCATGCGTTTTGATCAAACGCCTCACGCCGTGAATCTTGAATGCACGGGCGCCTTGCAGGCCGCCGAGGCGCGCGATCAGCTGGCGGGTGATCAGTCCTCCGTTGCTGAGCTTGGCTTGGTATTCAGCCAAACGGAATATCCGTTCGACGAGATCGGCTACCGGTAAAGCGTTCAGCCACGCATCGGTATCTGCAGCGTCAATGACGATGCCGACGCGCTCGGATTCCAGACGCAGCTTGCTGTATTCGAAGTGCATCGTCCGCGCGCAGAACTCGTTGAGCTCTGGCAAGTAAGGCGGATGAAGGGTGTAGTGATCATCGCCATAGAGACCGCCCAGGAAAGATACGGACGCGACCAAGTGCTGAGTGTGGAACCACGTGTCGCCGCAAAAGGGCTTCTCGCTCAGCGGGAACGAAACCTTGGGCTGACCGTTGTCGCGACCCAACACACCCAGGACCGATACCTCGTCGAAGTGCATCATCGGCGGCCGAACGTTGCGGCCGTTCCAGATGTGCTCCGATACGGAACAGAGCGTCAGTTCCTTGCCGGGGAAAGGGATGCGTGCGGATTCAGCATCTTCGCTCCGCGTCCAGACGGCCAGCCTGCGCTCCCACTCATGCCGATGCGCTACGGACTCGCGCATCATCTTCTCCCACGGTGGGATGATGTCGCTGAAGCGCCCGAGGTGCCGTGGGTCAATGAAGAGCAGCGGGATTTCCGAGGCCCGGAGATTCCAATGGCAGATCAGGTCGTCGAGGTTGTCCGCATTGCCCACGAAAAAACCCGGATAGCTCCAGCCGGCCTCGACGCTGTAATGGCGTTGAATCCCATGCCGTGACAGATAGGCGATGCTGGGATACTCGGTGGTGTCGGCGGAGATCGGAAGCGTCGCGTCCAGTGCGATCTCAGCAGATTCCAGGAACTCCTTCACCATCTTCCTGTAATCAATGCCAATTTGCGCTGCATCCGGGTAGGCGCCGAACTGCATGAGGAAGACGTCGGACAGCGGATCATCAGGCTGCCAGCTATACAGGCGAAACCCCTTGTCCATAAGCGCCTTGCGCTCAGGACTGTCTCGCATGTGCACCAGCGCGTTATGAACGTCCAAGACGTTAGCGCGCTTGCTTTCGTTGGGCCCACCGACGAAGAGGGTGTCGTGCCAGAAAGGATTGATCAAATGCGGGAATTTCTTCGGGAAAGCCTTTACTTCCTCGCTATCGCCTACCGGCAGCAGAAAGTCCAAGCGGAAGAGGTCCACCAGCCGCCGGGCCTCGTTCTCGCGATCAGCGATCAGGATCGGATTGAAGCGCCCACCCCATAGAGTGTGAGACAGCCGGACAGCCTCGCGGAATGCCTGCACGTCGCCCAATTTGATGACCCAGCCTATGCGAAGCGGTCGGTATGCGATGTCGACGCGAAGTGTGTCCACGCTGCCTCAATGTGCCCAGTAGCGCCTCCATTTATAGACCACCCTGCCACAGAAGTGCAGGCCACTATTGAGAGTGTCGCCTTTCGAGCAATGATTCTTGAGGCTCAGTCTTCCGCTTCGGGCTGGTACGCGCCCCCAATGTTGTTAGCCTCGCAATAGTGCCAGCCGAGCCCGACCTTATTGGTCGTCGCGATGCAAAAACGGAGACGGAGCTACGGGAAGTGCTCGGAGCTGCCGGCTGAAGTGTCTCCGAGGACCAAGTCCGCATGCGAAAGGCCCGCAAAGTGCGGCCTTTGCGGGCCTTAGAAGTAAAAATATACTTCGAAAACAATAACGTGAGACTGTTTGGTGGGTCGTGTTGGATTCGAACCAACGACCTACTGGTTAAAAGCCAGCTGCTCTACCGACTGAGCTAACGACCCTGAAAACTGATTGATACGGCCGGACGACGGCGCGGGGCGGGATCATACCCGATGAGTCCCGGCATCGGAACCCGTCAAGCCCGAACGACGTAGCGGGTCGGGTCGGCAATGCCGGCGGCTTCGAACCCCTCGCGCCGCAGCCGGCAGGAATCGCAGCGTCCACAGGCGGCGCCGCTGCCGTCAGCTTGATAGCAGGAGACCGTCATCGCATAGTCGACGCCCAGCTGCGTGCCGAGCTTGATGATCTCGTCCTTGCCCAGGTCGATCAGGGGTGCGTGGACATGCATCCCCTGCCCTTCGACGCCCGCCTTGGTCGCGACCGTGGCCAGACGCTCGAAGGCATCGATAAACTCCGGTCGGCAATCCGGGTAACCGGAATAGTCCACCGCGTTGACGCCGACGAATATGTCGTGCGCCTCCAGCACCTCGGCCCAACCCAGTGCCAGTGACAGAAACAGGGTATTGCGAGCCGGAACGTAGGTCGATGGAATTCCAGTCGACGGTGCCTCCGGAACGTCCTGACTCAGATCGGTCAGCGAGGAACCTCCGATGCCGGCCAGATTCACATCCATCACCCGATGCTGGACAGCACCGAGGGCGGCGGCGACCCTGGCCGCAGCCTCAACCTCCGCAAGGTGCCGCTGCCCATACGACACCGACAATGCGTGACACTCGAATCCGGCATCGCGCGCCGCCGCCAGAACCGTGGCGGAATCAAGTCCGCCGGACAGCAGAATGACCGCAGGCTTCCTCATTTTCCGGCGACGTCTCCCCACAATTGCTTGTGCATTTGCACCTGCATGCGCACCGGCAAGCGGTCCGCAACGATCCAGTCCGCAAGCTCGCGCGGGCTGACTTGCTGATGACTGGGTGAAAACAGAATTTCGCAGCGCCCGACGAGACCGAGACTGTCGACGCGGCTGCGCGCCCAATCGTAGTCACTACGGCTGCAGATCACGAACTTCACCTGATCGTGTGTCGTGAGATCTTCGAAGTGATCCCAAAGCATACGCTGGGACTCGCCCGAATCGGGTGTCTTGATGTCGACGATGCGCGCGACGCGGCGGTCGATGCCGGTGACGTCAAGCGCGCCGCTGGTTTCCAGTGAGACCGTCAGGCCGGCGTCGCAAAGCCTTTGCAGCAGCTCGCGGCAATTGCGCTGTGCCAGCGGCTCACCGCCGGTGACGCAGACATGCCGCACACCATAGGCGCGGGTTTGATCGACGATTTCGTCAAGACTCTTCCAGTGTCCGCCGTGAAACGCGTAGGCGGTGTCGCAATACTGGCAACGTAGAGGGCAACCGGTAAGGCGCACGAAAACGGTTGGCAGACCCACATAGGTGGATTCACCTTGCAATGAGACGAAAATCTCGGTGATCTTGAGCCGCGCGGCCTGAGCTGCGGGTACGGCGACGAGGGGCGCGGTCGATGTTGCCGTCACTTCATCCCTGCTGCAGTCGCTGACGCGCGAGTCCGGCGGCCGTGGAATCGGGATATTCGCGCGTCACGCGTTCGAGCGTCGCTCGACCGGTGGCGGTCTGCTTCAACTCAAGCTGCGAGAACCCGACCTTGAGCAAGGCGTCCGGCGCGCGCTCCGAGCGCGGAAAACGGCTCAGCAAATCCTGGTAGCTGCCAAGTGCGGCATTGTAGTCGCGCTTGAAATAATTGGCCTCACCCATCCAGTACAGCGCATCGTCCGCCATCGGGCCTTGCGGCCAGTTGGCAAGCTGGTTCTGGAAGCCGAGCAAAGCGTCATCGAACTTGCCGCCACGCAGCAGTTCGAATGCCTTCAGATAGGCTTGTTGCTCACCCGGTGACGGTGTTCCGCCAGACGCGCCGGATGAGGAGGAGGACGCACCCGGCGATCCGCCGGGTGCGAAGCCCCCACCACCGCTCTCGATTTTTTGCAGACGACCATCGAGATCGGTGTACAGCTTTTGCTGCTGCTGCTTCATGCGGTCAACCTGATACTGCAACTGCTCGACCTGGCCGCGCAGATCGCGCAGCTCGTCGGACACGTTGACGCCATTGCCGCTCTGGGCAAGACGCGTCATTGCATCGACGCGCCGCGAGACGTCGGTCAGCTTGGTTTCAACCGATTGAAGCCGTCGCTCCTGGGGAGACAGGTTGTCGGGGCTGCCATTCATCGGTCCGCCGAAATCCGCGCAGCCTGCCAGGGACAGCGCGACGACCAGCACGGTCGGTGTTAAGGATCGAATCAGCAGCATGTTGACCTGTCTCCATCAGGAAGAGCGCATCGACAGCGCTCGGCAACGTTCAGATATTACGGATAGACGATTTCGACGCGACGATTCTGAGTCCATGCAGATTCGTCATGTCCCAGCGCAACCGGACGCTCCTCGCCATAGCTGACGACGCTGACCTGCTGCGGCGACACGCCACGCAGCTCCAGCGCCTGCGCCACGGCAGAGGCACGACGCTCGCCAAGGCCGACATTGTACTCGCGCGTGCCGCGCTCGTCGGTATGACCTTCAAGCCGGACGCGAGTGTTCGGATTGGCGGTCAGGTACTTGGCGTGATTGGCGATGATCGACTGTGCCTCGGACCCGATATCGGCACTGTCGAACTCGAAGTAGATGATCGTCTGGGAAATGTCGGGACCGTTCATCGAGCTGTCGACCGGGCGACCGATCGGGCTGTCATAACCCGAGTTTCCGGAGGTGCTCATTCCGGTGTCGGCGGGCGCGGTGGCGTCCGAAGACAGCTTCTTGCCGGAACTGGCGCAACCGGTGAGCACGGCCCCAGACAGCAGCACGGACACAACCAGCAGTTTCGTATTCATGGGACACAACTCCTTGCAGGACACAAAAAAACAAAGTGGCGCGTTTTATGGTGTGAACGGAGACCATGCCGGTTCGCGCACATCACCGGCCTGCCTCAAACGCTGTCGGATACGTCCGTCAGCCGAAACCGTTGCCAGTTCCGCCCCCGAACGCCCCTGTGTTGCGTAGATGATGACCTGACCGTTCGGCGCAAAGCTCGGACTCTCGTCCAGCGGCCCATTGCTGAGCACGCGCATGTCACGGGTCGCCAGATCCAGCAAGGCGATGCGGTAACCACCACTGTTATTGACCAAGGCGAGACTCTTGCCATCCGGCGAGAATTTCGCGTCCAGATTCTGCTTGCCATCGAAGGTCAGGCGCACCGGCGTACCGCCGGTCGCCGGCACCTTGTAGATCTGTGCGGAGCCGCCGCGATCGGACGTGAACACCAGGGTGCTTCCGTCCGGGGACCAGTCGGGCTCGGTGTCGATGCCCCAGTGGTCGGTGATCTGGGTCTTCTGCCCCGTCGCAAGATCGACGACGTAGATGTCCGGGTTGCGTTCGTACGACAGCGCAACGGCCAGCTTGCGTCCATCGGGTGACCAGGCCGGCGCGCCGTTGATGCCCTTTTCGGAGAGAACCTTTTTGGCGTTGCCGCTGAGACGGTCCTGCACATAGATGCCGGAACGACCGTTTTCGAATGACACGTAGGCCAGCTGCTTCTTGTCCGGCGACCAGGCCGGCGACATGATCGTGTCGCGCGAGGTCAGCACTGGCTGCGGGTTGTAACCGTCGGCATCCGCCACCAGCAGCTGATAGGTGCGGTTCTTGCCCGATCCGGCAGCCGTGATGTAGGCCACCTGCGTATTGAAATAGCCGCGGAATCCGGTGAGCTGCTCGTAGATCTTGTCGGCAATCGTATGCGCGGTGTAGCGCAGCGCGCGCGGATCGCGCACCGGCGCCATCTGCTCGTTGAGCGTGGTCTTGGCACCAAACACGTCCAGCAGCGCGAAACGCGCACCGTAGCCGCCGAGCGCGTTCGTCAGCGTACCGACCACGAGTTGCTCGGTGCCCAGGCTGCGCCAGTTGCGGAAGTCCACCAGCGCCGGATCATTGGGTCGCTCCAGCATGTCGCGCCGCGCCAATGGCTCGAACAGGCCGGTGCGCGACAGGTCCGATTCGATGATCTGCGCCACGTCCACCGGCACGTCCGGTCCGGACTGGAACGGCACCACGGCAATCGGAGTGGCGCGGATGTCACCACCGCTGATCGTGAATTCAAGCTGTGCCCCGGCCTGCGGAATGAAACTCAGGGCGAGCAGAAGGACGGCGATTCGTTGTGCGTTTCGAATTTTCATTACGGCTCGAAGGTCGTGATCAACTCTCGTTCAAAGGCGCTGGGCTCACTCGGAAGTGGCAGCGGGCTCGATTTAAGATAGGCGTTTACGACCGACTGATCGATCAGAGCACTGCCACAACTTTCCAGGACTCTCGCGCTGGTGACGGTCCCGTCTGGTAACAGATTGACCTGAACCCTGCATGAGAAATCCTGCCCGCCGGTGGCGGAGCGCTGCCAGTTGGGCCGCACCTTGGCGATGATTCTTGCAGCCCAGTCTCTCTGCGCGGAGGTGCGTGCACGGTCGGCTTCCTCGGCCAGCATCTGCTGGCGGAAGCGCTCCTCCTCAGCCTTGCGACGCGCCTCCTCGGCCGCCTTGCGGCGAGCTTCGGCTTCAGCCTTGCGCCTGGCCTCTTCTTCCGCCTTGCGCTTGGCTTCGGCTTCGGCTTGACGTTTGGCTTCCGCTTCGGCCTCCGCCTTACGCTTGGCCTCTTCTTCCGCCTTGCGCTTGGCTTCGGCTTCAGCCTGACGCTGCGCTTCGGCTTCCGCCTTGCGCTTGGCCTCTTCCTCGGCCTTGCGCTGCGCTTCGGCCTCCGCCTGACGCTTCGCCTCGGCCGCTGCTTCGGCCTTGCGCTGAGCTTCAGCCTCGGCCTTGCGCTGCTGCTCGGCGCGCTGCTTGGCTTCTTCCTGCGCGCGCGCCTTGTCGCGGGCCTCATCCTGCTTGCGGCGCTCGGCCTCGGCACGTTCGCGAGCTTCGTCGGCGGCCTGCTGGCGACGTTGCTGTTCGGCAATCGCCTTGCGCGCCTGTTCCGCCTCGGCACGCTTCTGAATCTCAGGATCCGGCTTTTCGGGTTCTGGTTCGGGTTCGACCTCCGGTTCTTCAAGCTGCGTCGGCTGCGGCGCTCCGGTGCGGTCGTCAATCAGAACGGCTTCGATCACGGGGGGAGCCTCGACCTTCTTCGACATGAATGGCAGGCCGAAAAACATCAGCAGCAACAGCGCAACATGCAATGCGCCGGCGATCAGCAAGTGTCGCGTGGAGATCATGACGAAAGCGTGATTGCCGGGCTCAGTTGCGCGGCTTCGGATCGGGCGCGTCGGTGACGAATCCGATTTTTGACGCACCAGCGGCCTGCAGCAGACCCATGCCGCGCGCCACACTCTCGTAGTCCGCTCGTGCGTCGGCGCGCACCAGAATCATCGTTTCGGGCTTGTTGCGAAGCACCGCGCCTACACGATTCATCACCTCGTCCTCGGCCAGCGCATCTTCCCGGCCTTCACCGACGTCCAGAAAGAATTCGCCCTTGCCATTGACGTACAGACTCACCGGCTCGTCGTTCTGCTGGATGGATTCGGCCGTGACCTTGGGCAGTTCCACTTCGATCCCCGGCGTGAGCAAGGGCGCAGTAACCATGAAAATGATCAGCAGCACCAGCATGACGTCGATATAGGGGACGACATTGATCTCATGCGACAGCTTGCGCTTGCGCAACAAGCTCGGGACAGCGGCGCTCATTTCGCCGAGCCCCCGCCGCGCAGACCGCGCTCGAGGATACCGGTGAGTTCCTCGGCAAAAGTGGCAAAGCGCAACGTAATGCGTTCAACCTGGGTGCTGAAGGCATTGTAGGCGACCACGGCCGGAATCGCCGCGAACAGGCCGGCGGCGGTGGCGATCAGCGCTTCGGCAATACCCGGTGCGACCATGGCGATCGAAGCCTGCTTGACGTTACCGATGGCGATGAATGCACTCATGATGCCCCAGACGGTGCCGAACAGACCGACGTAGGGGCTGACCGAGCCGATCGTGGCGAGCATTGGCAGACCGGATTCGAGCCGCTCGATTTCGCGGATCTGAGCCACCCGCAGCGAACGCTCGATCGAACTGACCGCGTCGGACGGGTCCACGTGGGGATTCTGGCGCTGGCGCAGGAATTCCTCGTAGCCCGCCTGAAATACCGCGGACATTCCACTTTCCGCCTTATCGCGCCGCACCGCCTCGTGCAGGTCGTTGAGATTGCCGCCGGACCAGAAGCGTTCTTCGAAACGGTCGGCGTTCTTGCGCGTGCGGCTCAGCAGGGACCGCTTGCCGATGATCATCGCCCACGACAGCACCGACGCGATCAGCAGGATCAGCAACACAAACTTAGCCAGGACCGTGGCCTGCCCAATGAGATAGGGAATGGACAGCTGCGCGTTCAAGACTTCTCTCCTTGTAACAACTCAGGCGGTATCGCCCGTGGCCGGAACGTGTGGGTGTCGACGCACGCGATCTTGACGACCGCATCGCAGAGAACCTGCGCCTCGCCCGCACGCTGGATTCTCTGATTGAAAGCTAACGTCACGCGCCCCATTTCGCCGATCTCGGTATGGATGTCGAGTTCGTCGTCGAGGCGTGCGGGCTTCTGGAAGCGCAATTCCATCCGCGCCACCGTAAATGCAAAGCCCGCTTTCTCAAGTAGATACTGCTGTGAAAAGCCGAGAGCACGCAACCATTCGGTGCGCCCGCGCTCGAACCAGCGAAGATAGTTCGCGTGATAGACCACACCGCTCAGATCGGTATCTTCGTAATACACGCGGACACGCCAGGTTGACGGAATCACGTCCACTTCCCCTTTTTTTGTTCGTGTGAGCGTGGTGAAGCAAAGGCTGTTCCGTCACGGACCGGCAATGGCCGCGGAGTATAGATTCGCTCTCTGACTGAATGCTGAATGCGGGCGCGGAACGACCACGTCTTTCAAGACCGGGCTCAAACATCCGGCGGAAACAGTTCCGACGGTACTGGCGTCTTCGGCTGGAGCCCGAAATGCGTGTAGGCGATGGCGCCGGCGATGCGCCCGCGCGGCGTACGCATCAGATACCCCTGCTGGATCAGGAACGGCTCGATGACGTCCTCGATCGTATCCCGCGATTCGCCGATCGCCGCCGCCAGGGAGTCGACGCCGGCCGGACCACCTTCGAAGCGCTCGATCAAGGTGGTCAACAGCTTGCGGTCCATGACGTCGAAGCCGTGGGAGTCCACATCAAGCATGTCCATCGCGTCACGCGCTACCGTTGCCGTGATGTGGCCATCGGCCCGCACCTGGGCGAAGTCCCGAACGCGCCGCAGCAGGCGATTGGCGATCCGCGGGGTGCCGCGCGCACGGCGCGCGATCTCCAAAGCACCGGCGGCATCGATCGGCACGTCCAGAATGCCGCCGGATCGGCTGACGATCGAGGCGAGGTCTTCGACCGAATAGAACTGCAGGCGCTGGACGATGCCGAAGCGATCACGCAGTGGGCTGGTCAGGCTGCCGGCACGCGTGGTGGCCCCGACCAAGGTGAAGGACGGCAGATCGAGCCGGATCGAACGCGCCGCCGGTCCCTCGCCGATCATGATGTCGAGCTGGCAATCCTCCATCGCCGGATACAGTACTTCCTCGACGACCGGGCTCAGGCGATGAATTTCGTCGACGAACAGCACGTCCCGCGGCTCGAGATTGGTCAGCAGGGCCGCAAGATCACCGGGGCGCTCCAGCACCGGGCCGGAGGTCTGCCGCAGGTTCACGCCGAGCTCCTCGGCAAGAATGTGCGCGAGCGTGGTCTTGCCGAGTCCCGGCGGTCCGTAGATCAAGACGTGATCCAGCGCCTCGTTGCGGCCGCGGGCGGCCTCCACGAATATCTGCATCTGTTCGCGAACCACGGGCTGTCCGACATAGTCCGAAAGCCGTTTGGGCCGGATCTGGTGCTCGATGCTCGCCTCGTCACCGGCGGCGGTCGGCGAAATGAAGCGATCCTCGTTCATCGGACCGCGCGCTTGAGCGCTTCGCGAATGATCTGTTCAGCCGTCATGTCGTCCTTGTACACCGAATCGGTGAGCTTCTGCGCTTCCGGAGCGCGGTAACCCAAGGCCAACAACGCACCGCGAGCCTCCTGCAGCGGCGAAGCGTAGGCGCCGGCGGCCGCGGAATCGGCGGCGGTGCCGGCCGTGGCGTCACGATCGCGCATTTCCACCAGCAGGCGCTCGCCGGTCTTCTTGCCGATTCCCGGCACCTTCACGAGTTTGGCCGCATCCCCGGCGTGCACGCAGTTCCAGAATTCGTCGACGCTGATGCCGGACAGGATCGCCAGACCAATCTTGGGGCCGACCCCGGAAATTCGGATGAGCTGACGGAACAAACTCTTCTCGTTCTCGCTGCCAAATCCGTACAGCAACTGCGCGTCTTCGCGCACCACGAAATGCGTGTGCAGGCTGACACGTTCGCCGACCGGCGGCAATTTGAAGAACGTGGACATCGGCGCTTCCAGCTCGTAGCCGATGCCGCCTACATCGATCAGCAATGACGGCGGCTGCTTGGCGGCCAGTACGCCGGTAATTCGCCCGATCATCGACGCCTCCATCGCAAGGCCGGCGAATCCACCGGCATGTGTTTCTGTGTGGCACTGACGTGGGCATGACACAGAGCCACCGCAAGCGCGTCCGACGCATCCTCCGATGGCGACTCGTCGAGGTTCAGCAACACACGAACCATATGCTGAATCTGAACCTTCTCCGCGCGACCACGGCCCACGATCGCACGCTTGATCTCGGCCGGCGCGTACTCGGACACTTCCAGCCCCTGCATGCCGATCGCGCAGACCGCGGCGCCGCGCGCCTGTCCCAGCGTCAGCGCGGACTGCACGTTGCGGTTGACGAAGACCTGCTCGACGGCGGCCTGATCCGGTTGGTGTTCGAGCAGCAATGCGGAGAGTTCACGAAAGATCAGCGTCAGACGTCCTGGCAGCGGGCCATCGCCGCAGCGAATCACCCCATGCGCCAAATGCCGTGTCCGCGGACCGTCAGTCTGGATCAGACCGTAGCCGGTCATGCGCGATCCGGGATCGATTCCGAGTATGCGCGCCATCGCCCGTGGGGCTCAGGCCGCGTCGAGCAAGCTGTCCGGCAGCTCCGCGTTGCTGTAGACCTCCTGCACGTCGTCGAGCTCTTCGAGGCGGTCGAGCAGCTTGATCAGGGTTTCGGCATTCTCGCCTTCACCGACTTCGATCATCGTGGCGGGTCGCATCGTCACGTCGGCCTGCTGAGGCTCCAATCCGGCCGCCTGCAGCGCGCTCTTGACGGCTTCGAACTGCTCGGGCGGGCTCAGCACCTCGGTCCAGCCACCTTCGCTGAGCACGTCCTCGGCACCGGCTTCGATGGCCAGCTCCAGAATCTGCTCCTCGACCTCGGGCCGCGCCGCGGTCTCGAAACCGATCACCCCGAGCTTGCTGAATAGGTAGGCCACGGAGCCGTCCGATCCCAGATTCCCGCCGAACTTGTTGAAGGCGTGGCGGACTTCGGCCACGGTGCGGGTCCGGTTGTCGGTCATGCAGTCGATCATGATGGCGACACCGCCCGGACCGTAGCCCTCGTAGCGAATTTCCTCGAGCTGGTCGGCGCCCGCTTCGCCACTGCCACGCTTGATGGCGCGTTCGATGGTGTCCTTGGTCATGTTGGCGGCCAGCGCCTTGTCCAGTGCCAGACGCAGGCGTGGATTGGTGCCCGCATCGCCACCGCCGGCACGCGCGGCGACCGTGATTTCACGAATCAACTTGGTAAAAATCTTACCGCGCTTCTTGTCCTGGGCGTTCTTGCGGTGCTGAATGTTCGCCCATTTGCTGTGGCCGGCCATGCGATCTACGAATCCGATTGAGTACGTAATTGAGAAGGTTCGGGGCCCGTCTAGAACCGCCCGATTGTCGGCGCATTCTAACAAGGAAGCGGCCCGCCGACGTGGTGGACGCTGCGCCTCCGGGACGGATCGGCGACGCCCGAAAACGAGACGGGCGGGTGCGCAAGCACCCGCCCGTCCATTCCGAGGACCGCGTCGGAGCCGGCGCCTTAAAACTCCAGGCGCAAACCAGCGATGATGCTGTCGTCCACCTTGTCTTCCCCGGCGTCGTCCAGCTCGAAGCGAATCTCGCGATAGCCGACGAACAGCGCGGCGTCGCGAATCACCTCATAGTCGAGCATCACACCGAATTCGGTGTTCTGGTCGAAGTCGCCAAAGCTGATGATCTTTGGGGCATACCAACCATAGGCGGTGATGCCGAGGCGGTTGAAGTTCGGCACACGAATCTCGACCTTGCCGCCGAGATCGATCGCACCGCCCGAACCGCCGTCGAAATCGGCGGCGACCGCGCGCACCCCGAGGCCGACGTTGACATCCGCGTCCCGGGCACCGGCGTCGCCGGTCACGAGCAGGCCGGCATGCGCCTGCTTGAGTCCGACATCACGATCGTCGCTGTAGAGAAAGCCGAGGTCATAGGCGGCGTTGGCACGCCCACTACGCAGCGGACCGCCGAGGGCTGCGCTGGCGCTGTCGCTGCCCAAGGAGAGGTCCAGCGTTTCGGCGGCGGCCAAGCCGGGCGCGAGCATCATCAGCGCCGCGCTCAGGGCGCCCGCGGCCCACCGAGCCTGGGTGGAGACTGTCGCAGTCGAAGCTTTTGGGAACATAGGCATCACTTTTTCTTGTTGATGCCGTGAATCGCGCGTCCGTCGACGGTGAGCACGGCTTCGTGAAAGGTTTCGGCCAACGTCGGATGCGCGTGCATCGTCAGCGCCACGTCTTCTGTGGTCGCCGCGTATTCGAGCGCCAGCACCGACTCGGCGATCATCTCGGACACATACGGTCCGACCATGTGCACGCCGAGTATGCGATCGGTCTTCACATCCGAAATCACCTTGACGAAACCGGCGGCCTGTTCGAGCGCCTTGGCGCGGCCGCTGGCGGCAAAGCTGCTGACGCCGGTCTTGATCTCGAAACCTTCGTCCTTGGCCTGCTTCTCGCTCTTGCCAACCCAGGCGACTTCAGGGGTGGTGTAGATGACCGACGGCACTGCATTGTAGTTCACCGTCGCCGCGTGACCGGCCAGGCGCTCGGCCAGCACCACGCCTTCCTCGATACCCTTGTGCGCGAGCATCGCGCCACCGATGACGTCGCCGACCGCGTAAACACCGTCGACGCTGGTCTTGTAGTTGGAATCGACCTCGACGAAACCGCGATCGGTAAGCTTCACGCCCAGTTCCTGAGCGCCGAGCGTGTCGGTGAACGGGCGACGCCCCACCGCAACGATCAGCTTGTCGAACTGCATGGTCTCGGTCTTGCCGTCGAGTTCGTACTCCACCGCCACGCCTTTCTTGTCGGCCTTGGCCGAGGCGACCTTGGCACCGAGCTTGATGTCCAGGCCCTGCTTCTTGTAGTGCTTGAGCGCTTCCTTGGCGACCTGCTCATCAACCATCGGCAGGAAGTTCGGCAGCGCTTCGAGGATCGTGACCTCGGCGCCCAGACGCGACCACACGCTGCCGAGTTCCACACCGATCACACCGGCGCCGATCACGCCCAGCTTGCCGGGAACCGCATCGAACTCGAGCGCGCCCCAGGAATCGACGATCTTGTCGTCGTCGAAGGCGGCGATCTTCTTGAGTTCCACGGGCGCCGAACCGGTGGCGATGACCACGTTCTTTGCCGTCAGCGTTTCGGTCTTGCCGTCATGCGCGGTGAATTCGACCTTACCGTCGCCGAGCATCTTGCCCCAGCCTTCGTAGCCGACCACGCCGGCGCCCTTGAACAACATCTTGATGCCGCTGGTCAGCGAGCGCGAGACGGTGGTCTTGCGCTTCTGCATCTGTGCCAGGTCGAGCTTCGCGCCTTCCACCGTGATGCCGTGCGCCGCGAATTCATGCTGGGCGCGGTGGTACAGCTCCGAGGATTCGAGCAATGCTTTGGACGGAATACAGCCGGCGTTGAGGCAGGTGCCCCCGAAAGCCGGCGATCCGTCACGGTTCAGCCAGGCGTCGATACAGGCGACTTTCATGCCGAGCTGTCCGGCACGAATGGCGCAGGGGTATCCGGCGGGGCCACCGCCGATAACGATCAGATCGTAGGTCTCGCTCATGGTCGAGTCATTTTCCTGAGGGGCGGCGCAAACGCCGCCGGTGAATGGGGGACGGGTCGAATACGGCCCGTTTCGCCGACAGACACCGGTGCGAGGCGCGCTGTCCGCACTTCACTGCACCGATGTTTCTGTCGACTGCGGCGTTCACACCTGAAGCAGCAAACGGCCCGGATCTTCCAGAAGTTCCTTGATCGTACGCAGGAACAGCACTGCTTCGCGGCCATCGATGATGCGATGGTCGTAGCTCAGCGCCAGATACATCATCGGGCGCACCACGATCTCGCCGTCGACGACCATCGGTCGCTGTTGGATGCCATGCATGCCCAGAATCGCGCTCTGTGGCGGATTCAGGATCGGCGTCGACAGCAGGGAACCGAACACGCCGCCATTGGTGATCGAGAACGTACCGCCGGTCAGATCCTCCATCGTCAGCTTGTTGTCCTTGGCACGCTGGCCGTATTCGCCGATCGCGGATTCAATCTCAGCGAAGGACAAGGCGTCCGCGTCACGAAGAATCGGAACCACCAGGCCACGCGGCGAGGACACGGCGATGCCGATGTCGTAGTAGCCGTGGTAGACCACGTCGGTGCCGTCGATCGAGGCGTTGACCAGCGGAAAGCGCTTGAGCGCCTCGATCGTCGCCTTGACGAAGAACGACATGAATCCGAGCTTCACGCCGTGCGATTTCTCGAACTCACCCTTGAACTTGGCGCGCAGTTCGGAGACGCCCTGAAGATCGACCTCGTTGAAGGTCGTCAGCATCGCCGCCGTCTGCTGGGCCTGGACCAGGCGTTCGGCAATGCGCTGACGGATGCGCGTCATCGGCACGCGCTGCTCTTCACGCCCGCCGCTGGCCGCCGGTTTGCTCACGCTGGGCGTCGACGCCTTGGCGGCTTCGGCCTTGGCAGGCTTGGCGCCCGATTCGAGATAGCTTTCGACATCGCCCTTGGTCAGACGGCCGCCCTTGCCACTGCCCTCGATCTGATCGGCGGACAGGCCATGTTCGGCCAGCATCTTGCGGACCGCCGGGCTCTGAGACTCATCCGCTTCGGTTTCAGGGGCCGCCGCCTTCGGGGCCGGCTCGGGGGCGGGCTCCGATTTCGGCTCGGCGCTGGCGGCCGGCTTCTCTTCGGTACCGCCGCCGTCCTCGCCTTCTGCCAGAATCGCGATGATGTCGCCTGCCTTGACCGTGGCGCCGGCCTCGATCCGGATTTCCTTGAGCACACCGTCCGCAACGGCGGGAACTTCCAGCATGACCTTGTCGGTCTCGAGATCGACCAGGTTGTCATCGCGACGAACCTTGTCTCCAGCCTTCTTGTGCCAGGTGGCGACAGTCGCCTCGCTGACGGATTCAGGGAGGTTAGGAACTTTAACCTCTGTGCTCATTTCTATTCCTTATCAATTGGTTGTGTAACGCGCTTAAAGCTACTGTGACTTATCCGCCCTTCAACACTTCGCCACCATAGAGTCCGGCCTCGACCACGGCCGCCTGCTCAGCGTTGTGCACGCGCAGATACCCGGAGGCGGTGCTCGCCGAGCCCTTGCGGGTGGCGTACTTCATTCGGTGCCGATCACCCAGCGGCACCTGCATGCGGTGCTTGATCTGATACCAGGCACCCTGATTTTCGGGTTCTTCCTGACACCACACGATCTCCTCGGCATTCGGATATTTGGCGATCTGTTCGGCGTAGGCCTGGCGCGGGAACGGGTAGAGCTGTTCGATGCGGACGATCGCCACGTCGTCGGTCTCTTTCTCCGCGCGCTTCTGGTACAGGTCGTAGTAGACCTTGCCGCTGCAGAACACGACGCGCTTGACCTTGTCGGCATCCAGATCGTCGACTTCCGGGATCACCGTCTTGAAGCTGCCGCTGGTGATGTCCTCCAGCGCGGACACCGAAAGCTTGTGGCGCAACAGCGACTTCGGCGTCATCACGATCAGCGGCATGCGCAGACTGCGCTTCATCTGACGGCGGATCATGTGGAAGAACTGCGCGGGCGTGGACGGCACGCAGACCTGCATGTTGTCCCCGGCGCAGAGTTGCAGATAGCGTTCCAGTCGACCGGATGAATGTTCCGGGCCCTGGCCTTCGTAGCCGTGCGGGAGGAACATGACCAAGCCGCAGAGGCGACCCCACTTCGCGTAGCCGGACGCGATGAACTGGTCGACCACGACTTGAGCGCCGTTGCCGAAATCACCGAACTGCGCTTCCCAGACCACCAGGCTGTCCGGATCGGTGGTGCTGAAGCCATACTCGAAGCCGAGCACACCTTCTTCCGACAGCAGCGTGTCATTGACGACAAAGGCGCTCTTCTCGGGTACCAGATGGCGCAGTGGCGTGATGCTCTGACCGGTCTTGCTGTCATGCACCGTGGTATGACGATGAAAGAAGGTGCCGCGCCGCGAGTCCTGGCCGCACAGACGCACCGCGAAGCCCTCGTTGACCAGCAGTGCGTAGGCGGTGTTTTCCGCGAACCCCCAGTCCATCGGCTGCTCACCGGCGGCCATCTTGGCACGATCGTTCCAGATCTTGGCGACGCGCGGGTGCAGTTCGAAACCTTCGGGCAGGGTCAGCAGCTTGTCCCAGAGCGAACGGATGGTCTCGAGGCTGCCGGCGGTTTCGGCCGGCGTCTCCCAGGTGCCCTGAAGGTAGTTGCTCCAGTTCACGGTGTACTTGTTGCCTACCAGGCCCAGTGTGGTCCGCGCGATGTTCTCGCCCTTGTCGAGGCCGTCGCGGTAGGCCTGAACCATGGCGTCGCCGTCGTCGGCCGTGATCGTGCCTTCCTCGACGAGCTTCTTCGCATACAGCGTCATCGTGGTGGGCTGCTTGCGGATCGCGTTGTACATCAGCGGCTGCGTCACCGCCGGCTCGTCGGCCTCGTTGTGGCCATGACGCCGGTAGCAGCACAGGTCGATCAGCACGTCCTTGTTGAATTCGTTGCGGAATTCCATCGCCAGCCGCGTGACGAACACCACGGCTTCGGGATCGTCCCCGTTGACATGGAACACCGGCGCCTCAAGCATCTTGGCGAGATCGGTGCAATAACGTGAGGTTCTCGATTCGTGGCCGTCACGGGCCTCGATCGGATTCGGCGTGGTGAAGCCGATCTGATTGTTGACGATGATGTGCACCGTGCCGCCGGTGGAGTAGCCCTTGGCGTGCGACAGCTGCATGGTCTCCATGACCACGCCCTGTCCGGCAAATGCCGCGTCACCGTGAATCAGCAGCGGCACCACGCGTTCGCCGCGCTCGTCGTTGCGCCGGATCTGACGCGCTTTGACCGAACCTTCGACGACCGGATTCACGATCTCGAGATGCGAGGGGTTGAACGCGAGAACCAGATGCAGGCGCTTGCCGAGAATTTCCACGTCGGTCGAGAAGCCCATGTGGTACTTCACGTCGCCGGCCTTCTTCAGATCCTCGGCCTTGTACTTGCCTTCGAACTCCGCGAACAGATCCTTCGGCGACTTGCCGAGGATGTTGACCAGCACATTGAGACGGCCGCGATGGGCCATGCCGATGACGATGTCCTCGACGTCGCGCTCGGCGCAGACGCGCATGATCTCGTCCATCGCCGGAATCAGCGAATCGCCACCTTCCAGCGAGAATCGCTTCTGCCCGACGTACTTGGTATGCAGGTAGCGTTCGATGCCTTCTGCGGCCACCAGTTGCTTGAGCAGGTCTTGCTTGCGCTCGGCGCTCGGCCGCTGCTGAAATGCGTTGCCCTCCAGGCGCTTCTGAATCCACCGCTTCTCGGTGGTTTCCGTGATGTACATGTATTCCGCGCCGATCGTGTCGGTATATACCGACTTGACGATGCGGATGATCTCCCGCAGCGGCAACTGATCGGCTGCGGCCAGGGTTCCGGTATTGAACACCGTGTCCATGTCGGCTTCGGTGAGGCCGTGGAATGCCGGATCGAGATCGGGAATGCTCGGCAACGCAGCGATGCCCAGCGGGTCCAGTCGGGCGGCCTGATGACCGCGCATGCGGTAGTAGTTGATCAGGCGAAGGACCGCGCCCTGCTTTTCGAAGGCCTCGGCCGAGGCGCCACCAACCTCGGCGATGTGCGAGCCTGGCCGGCGATCACGCGCCAAGCGCTCGAACTTGGCGACAATTTCGCTGTGCGGCTGTTCGGCGACAAGCTCCCCGCCCTGAAGTCCGCGAAAATACGCGCGCCAGTGCGGCTCCACCGAGTCCGGATCTTCAAGGTATTGCTCGTAATACCCTTCGACATAGGCAGCGTTCCCGCCGCTGATCGAGGATGTATCGACGAAGGTTTGATATTTGCTGCCACTCATGGGCTGTCAGGTCCTTGGCTCCGTCATCGCTGGAGTCGTTCGTTACTGGCCGGAGGCTTGCGCCGGCGGGGTGTCGAGTTTCGAGGCAACGTCTTTCAGGTAGCTCCTGAAATCGTCCGCCAGTTCCGGGTGCTTCAAGGCATATTCGACGTTGGCCTTGAGATAGCCGAGCTTGCTGCCGCAGTCATAGCGCGTACCTTCGAATTCGTAGGCCAGCACCGTCTGCTCCTGGATCATCATGCTGATCGCGTCGGTCAGCTGGATCTCGCCGCCAGCGCCGCGCGGAGTGCGCTCCAGCAGCTTGAAGATGCGCGGCGTGAGAATGTACCGCCCGACCACGCCGAGGTTCGACGGCGCGTCTTCGGGTTTCGGCTTTTCGACGATGCGACGAATCTCGCCCAGGCCCGGCCCGACCGGCTGCACGTCGACCACGCCGTAGGCGCTGATTTCTTCCTTGGGCACGCGCTGCGTGGCAATCACGCTGGTGCCGTATTCCTGATAGACCCGCTGCATCTGCGCCAGGCAGGGCCGCAGTCGACCATCGATAAGGTCGTCAGCAAGAATCACCGAGAAATCCTCGTCGCCGACAGCCGGCCATGCGCACAGCACAGCATGGCCCAATCCCAGAGCCTCGGCCTGACGGATGAAGATGCAGGTGATGCCGGGCGGCAGAATTTCGTGAACGGCCTCGAGTAGCTTGGTCTTGCCGCGATTCTCCAACTCTGTTTCGAGTTCGTAGGCCTTGTCGAAGTGATCCATGATGGAATTCTTCGAACGGCCGGTAATGAACACCAATTCCTCGGCGCCGGCACTGATCGCTTCCTGGACGGCGTACTGAATCAGCGGTTTGTCGACGACAGGAAGCATTTCCTTGGCGCTGGCCTTGGTGGCCGGAAGAAATCTAGTGCCAAGTCCTGCGACGGGGAATACCGCCTTGCGTATGCGCATCGAGTCGTCCTCTATGGGTTAGTGGGCGAAGAAGTGAAATCGCGATAATTCAGCGCGATAGTCTAACGCAGCCCTGCTTGAAGATGGCCGAGCACATGAACCTCGCTCGCATTCCGTCCCAACAGGCCGTACTCGATCCCGGCCTCGCCTTCGGCCCATTTGAGCGTGGCTTTGCCCGGCAGAAAGATCGGCCGCTTGAATTCGATGTCCACGCTGCGGGTGGCCTGCGCGCAGGCGCGTTCAAGCTCGGCGCAGCAACGTGCCTGCGTCCACATGCCGTGCGCAATGGCGCGCTTGAAGCCGAACAGTTTGGCGCTGAGCGCATGCAGGTGGATCGGGTTGTAGTCGCCGGCGACTTTCGCATAGCGACGGCCGGTGTCTTCGGCGACGTCGATCGTCATCGAGTTCTGGCTTTCAACCAGACTTGCCGGCGCGCCCGGCGGTTTGCGGAAGCCACCTCCGTTCTTTTCCTTGATGCGGTGCAGGATCGTCATGGTCGAACGCCAGGCCGGCGCTTCGTCGGCCTTGCCGCGACATTCCGTATTGACGTCAATCTCCAGCCCCATCTTGACGCGGCGCAGCTGCCCCACGTCAACCGAGAAACTGAGCGTTTCAAGGGCCTCGATCGGGCGCAACTGCTCGATCGAGTTGCGCAGATGCACCATGCCCAGCAAGGGAATCGGGAAGCCCTTGCGATTCATCACCTGCAGATGAATCGGCGCAACCAGCACCTGCGGATAGCTGACCGGCAAGTGGGAGGTGGAGTCGAAACCGCAGACCGTCCGGTAGGCCGCCAAGGCGCGTGGATTCACGGAGACCCCGTCGATTCGCGTCGCGAGATCGGGCACCGGCGTGGATTCGTCGGGACGTCGTCGCACGGTCGTGAGCGCGGCGATCATCGCGGGAGCGACGGCCGGCATCGTCTGAAGCTGAGTGGTCATTGCGAAAACTCGCGAAGGATTGGAAATCGTGAATTCCGCTATTGCAGCACTTGGTCGATGACCAGGTCAACGCGATCGCCCGAAGATGACGCATCGATCGTTTTTTGCGCCTGCAGATCACCCGGTCCCGGGATCGCGTCACCGTCCTCGGAGAGGCGCGCGGTCAGCACCCAGCGATCGAACTGCGAAAGACGCGCCGACGGGATCATCGCCATCGAATCATCGAGCCGCACCTCGATCGGCCAGTGATCGACGGCCAGACGTTGCACCGCCAAGGGCATCGGCGGCCCCGACTCGGCCTTGGCGAACACGAACAGCTTCATGCCCTGCGCGCGCGCGCGCAATTCCGGCGACAGTTCGATCCGCAGAGTGACACCGACCGTTTCCGCCGGGCTCGGCCTCGGGCCATCGGCCTGGGCGGAGGCCGTTGAACTCACCGGCTCGTCCGTGGCCAGGGAGGCGACTTGTTCATCACGAGCTTCGACCTGGGCCAGCCGCTGACGCAGCGTTTCGCGTACGTCATCGGGCAGCTCGGGCTGCGCCAGCAGGCGCCGCCAGTACACGGCAGCGTTGTCGTTGTCGCCGGCCTGCAAGGCGGCCAGGCCGGCGTAGAACAAGGCCTTGCCGTGCTCGGGCGCGATCTCCAGCGCCTGGTCCAGCAGCATGCGCGGGCGGCCACTCCAGGCATTCCCGTTCGACAGCGCGACGGCTTCGGCCTCATCGGTCAGCCAATCGGCCGACTGGTTGTTCGAAAGGCGGTTGGCCTGCGCAAACGCCTGCGCGGACGCGGCGTAGCGCTGCATCGTCCCATAGGTGCGCCCCAGCAGAGCATAGCCTTCCGCGTCCGGAGACTGCTCCATGCGCGCGGCAAGGCTTGCCACCAGATCGTCGATCTGCTGCGGAGACGCCGCAAGCTCTGATCCGCCGCCGGCCTCCAGCCCGATCGAGCGCCATTGTCCGCCCAGGGCGTAACCGCCCAAGCCCAGCGCCGGAAGCAGCACGAGCACCAGCCAGGCCGGCCCCAAGCCGCCGCGGTCCTGAGCAGCCTTTGCCGCCGGTTCGGTCGAAGGCGCTGCCGGCGATTCGGCGTCGTCAAGCAGCCGCCGCCCGAGTTCGGCCTTGGCATTGTCGAATTCATCGGGCGCAAGCGTTCCCGAGGCATGCTCCAGCTCCAGCTCGGACAGGCGTTGCCGATACATCGCGATATTGGCGCCAGCGCGATCGACACCGGCGTCAGCCGGTGCCGGGCGCCACCACGGCCGCGTGACCACGGCGACGGTGGCAAACGCCAGAATCGTCAGTAACAGCCAGATCACGGATTCTCTCTTTCCAGAAGTCGACGCAGCCGCTCCTGATCCGGAGCCGAGGGTTCGCTTTTGGCGGTACGTCGCCCGCTTCGCCAGGCGATGAATGCCGCCAGCAGCAGAATCAGGAACGGCCCGACCCAAAGCACAATCGTCTTGCGTTCCAGTGGCGGCTTGTACAGCACGAAGTCGCCGTAGCGATCCGACATGTAGTCCAGAATCTCCTGGTCGCTACGACCGGCCTCGATCTGCGTCCGGACCTGTTCGCGAAGGTCGTTGGCGAGATCGGCGTTGGATTCGGCAATGCTCTGGTTCTGGCAGACCAGACAGCGCAACTGATGCACCAGCGATTGGTAGCGCGCTTGCTGTTCCGGTTCCAAAGCCCAGGCCGAGGTCATCGCGCCCATCCAGAGCCCCGCAATCATCGCGGCGGAAAGCCCCATGCGGGTCATGGGCGGACCCCCAGGCGGGGCGCCACTTCGGTCTGCCAGTCGTGCACGGTCATGGGTCCGATCTGTTTGTAGACGATGCTGCCACCAGCGTCGATCACGAAGGTTTCCGGAACGCCGTAGACGCCCCAGTCGAGCCCGGCGGCCCCTTCGACATCCTGAGCAATCTCGCCGAACGGGTTACCGTGGCGCGCCAGCCAGCGCTGCGCGTCCGCGCGCGAATCCTTGTAGTTGATGCCGACGATGTTCACGTCACTTCTCGCTGCGAGTTGCATCATCAGCGGATGTTCTTCCAGGCAGGGGCGACACCAGCTCGCCCAGTAGTTGATGAGCAGCGGACGCCCGCGCAGCGCCGCGTCGTCGATCGTCCGCGAACCGTCGAGGCTGGGCAGCGAGAACGCCGGCATCGGCTTGCCGACCAGCGGCGAAGGCACCTTGCGCGGATCAAGCTTCAAACCCACGGCGAGAAAGCCCACCAGAACGATGACCAGCGCGATCGGTATGAGATATCTCATCGAGGCTTATGCACGCGCCCCGGCGAGCGCTGCCACGGCCTTGCGCTGTGCCGCGCTGACCGTGCGATAGCGACGGTCCGCAATCGCCAGCAGCCCCCCAATCGCCATCAGACTGGCGCCGCCCCAGACCAGCCGCATCATCGGCTTGTAGTAGAGGCGCAAGGCCCACTCGCCGCTTGGATCGTCGGTCAGAGGCTCGCCCAAAGAAGCGTACAGGTCGCGAATCGGGCTGTGATCGACGTCGGCATCGGTCATTACGTTGCGCTGGACGCGGTACAGGCGCTTTTCCGGATGCAGGACCGCGATCTCGCGATCATTGCGCGAAATCCGGATGGTGCCGGTATCGGCAACATAGTTCGGCCCCTGCGACTCGACCACGCCATCGAAGCGGAACCGGTAGCCGGACAGCTCGGTTTCCTCACCGGGGCCGAGACGCACGTCACGCTCCAGACTGTAGCTCGACACGATCGTCACACCGAGCACAAAAACGCCAAGCCCGACATGCGCCAGACTCATCCCCCATATCGCGGGCGTGATACTGGAAATGCCGTGACCGCTGCGCGCGCGCCGCCAGATTTCGTGGACCGCGCCGAGCATCGCCCATACGGCCAGGCCGGTGCCTAGACAGGCGCCGAGACTGGCGCGGTCATAGACGGCCCAGGGCAGCAAGGCGCCTACCACCACCGCCGCCACCGCGATACCCCGCAAGCGGCGTAGGCTTTCGCGCCAATCCCCGCGCTTCCATGGCACCACCGCGGCCAGCCCCACCAGGAACGCGAGTGGCAAGGTCAACGGCGCAAACACCGCATTGAAATACGGCGGACCGACCGAAACCTTGCCCGCGTTGAGCGCATCGGCGAACAGCGGATACAGCGTACCGATAAAGACCGCGGCGGCGGCGGCGGTCAGAAACACGTTGTTGAGCAGCAGAAATCCCTCGCGCGAATACATGCGCATGGGTGCGTCCGTGGCCAGCTTCGGTGCCCGCCAGGCATACAGCAGCAGGGCGCTGCCGATCAGCAGCGTCATGAAACCCAGGATGAACACGCCGCGAGCCGGATCGCTGGCGAAGGCGTGGACCGACACCAATACGCCGGAACGGACCAGGAAAGTACCGAGCAATGACAGCGCGAAGGCCAGGATCGCCAGCAGCACGGTCCAGCTCTTGAACAGGCCACGCTTCTCGGTGACCGCCAGTGAATGGATCAAGGCCGTTCCGACCAGCCATGGCATGAACGAGGCATTCTCCACCGGATCCCAGAACCACCAGCCGCCCCAGCCCAGCTCGTGATAGGCCCACCACGAGCCCAGCGTGATCCCGATGGTCAGGCACAGCCAGGCGGCGGTGGTCCACGGACGCGTCCAGCGCGCCCAGGCAGTGTCGAGCCGTCCGGTGACCAAGGCGGCGATGGCGAATGCAAACGCCACCGAGAATCCGACATAGCCGAGATAAAGCATCGGCGGGTGGAAGACCAATCCGGGGTCCTGCAGCAGCGGGTTGAGGTCCCTGCCCTCGACCGCCGCCGGAAACAGGCGTTCGAACGGGTTCGAAGTAAACAGGATGAACAGCATGAACGCGGTGCTCACGGCACCGAGTGTCGCCAGGACGATCGCCGCGACATCCGCCGGCAGGCGATGGTGGTAGCGCGCCACCGCGAGCGTCCAGCCCGACAGCATCAGCATCCACAGCATCAGGGAGCCTTCGTGCGCGCCCCACACGGCGGCAAGCCGATACATCAACGGAAGCTCAGAATGGGAGTTCTGCGCGACGTAGGCCACGCTGAAGTCATTGGCGTAGAACGCCCAGCTCAGACACAGGTAAGACAGCAGAACCAGGGCGAACTGCGCATGCGCTGCCGAAGTGGCGGAGGCGATCGCGCGACGATCGCCGCGAATCAGGCCGTAGCTTGGCAACAGGGCCTGAACCAGCGCCACGATCAAGGCGAAGATCAGGGCGCCATGCCCCAGTTCGGGGATCACGAACGCCCCCCCATCACGGGCCCGGCCGCGGCGGTAACCGGCTTGAACGGCGCGCAGGAATGGCCAGTCTCGGTTTTCAGGGATTCGGCGAGATCCGGCGGCATGTAGTTTTCGTCGTGCTTGGCGAGCACCTGCGCTGCGACAAAACGCCCGTCCGCGCCCAGCTTTCCGGTGGTGACCACGCCCTGCCCTTCACGAAACAGATCCGGAAGAATGCCTTCGTAGCTGACCGGAATCTGGTGGCTGCAGTCCGCCAGCGTGAACAGCACCTGCAATCCTTCGTCGCCACGCTTGACACTGCCGGTTTCCACCAGACCACCCAAACGTATCGTCGCGCCCTCGGGGACGCTGCCATCGGCAAGATCGCTGGGCGTGTAGAAGTACATCATGTTGGCGCGGAACGCGCTGAAAGCCAGCGTCGCGGCGATCGCCACCCCGGCGACCAGCGCCGCGATCCACACCATGCGTTGTTGTCGTCGCGTCATTGCTCCTCAGCCTCCTCGTTCAGCTCGCGAATGATGCGGCGCCGCCGCGCGCCGGGCGCCAGCAGATTCCAGACAAACACCAAAGCGGTGATCCCGAAACTGCCCCACACGTACAGCGCATAACCGCCCATCGCCCAGAATCCAGCGTCGCCCTCAGTCACCGGATACCTCCGGCAAGGACACGAAGCGCTCGCGAACCCAGCGCGTGCCACGCTCCCGCCACAACAGTTCGGCCTGGATACGACGCAGTACCGTCCACCCGAAAAACAACATGAATCCCAGTGTCATGGACAACAGCGGCCAGGCCATGTTCGCCGAAATCGACGGCTTGCCGATTTTCGACACCGTCGAGCCCTGATGCAGGCTGTTCCACCACTCCACGGAATAGTGGACGATCGGCACATTGATCACGCCGACGATCGCCAGCAGCCCGGCTGCGCGGGCCGCCGCGCGCGGATCGGCGACCGCCTGCTGCAGCCCGATCACACCGAGATACAAAAACAGGAGCACGAGTTCGGAAGTGAGACGCGCATCCCAGGCCCAGTATGCGCCCCACATCGGCTTGCCCCAGAGCATTCCGGTGATCAGGGCCAGGGCAGTGAAACTGGCGCCCACCGGCGCAATCGCGACCACCGCGCATTCGGCGATCTTCATCCGCCAGATCACGGCGACGATCGCCGCCAGCGCCATTGCGGTATATCCAAACAACGACAGCCAGGCGGCCGGTACATGCACATAAATGATGCGGAAGGCGTCACCCTGCTGGTAATCCGCCGGCGCCAGCCACAGGCCGCCGACCACCCCGTACAACAGCAAGGGGATCGCGGCCGCGAGTACCCACGGCGACAGTCGTTCCGCGAGCGCGAAAAAGCTCGGCGGCGATGCAAGGCGATGGAACCAGACCCAGTTCATTCGTAGGCGTTACGTAGCGCGGCGGCCGCAGCGAGCGGCAGCACACAGATCGAAAGCATCAGGATTGCAGCAAGAAAGTATAACGAAGCGTCGATCGGGAGGCCGCTTTGCGCGACCCGCACCGCGCCGGCGCCAAATATCAGCACCGGCACCGCCAGCGGCAGGATCAGAATCGGCAGCAGGATGCCGGCGCGCGGCAGGGCCACCGTCGCCGCCGCGCCAAAGCCACAGATCAGGGCCAGGCTCGGCGAACCCAGCAACAAACCCAGGAACAAGGCCCAGCTCGCATCATGCGAAAGCTGAAAGGCCCCGGCGACCAGCGGCGAAATCAGGACCAAGGGCAGCCCACTGACCAGCCAGTGCGCGGCCAGTTTGAATCCGACGGCCACCGCCAGCGGCGCCGGCGCCAGCACCAGTTGCTCGAGCGTGCCGTCGTCTAGATCATCGCGGAACAGTCGGTCGCCGCCGAGCAGCAGCGCCAACAATGCGGCGACCCACAGCACCGTGGAGCCAAACTGACGCAGCATCGGACTGCCAGGATCGGCTCCCAGCGCGAACAGGGTGATCACGATGCCGTAGAACACCAGCGGCTGCGCCCATTCCGTCTGTCGGCGAAACGTCAGTCGCAACTCGCGCTGAAAGATGGCGAAGGCCGCGTTCATTTACAGGTCGATGACCCGGTGCGGTGCGACGCGGTCCGGCAAGGCCTGATGCGTCGTCAGGATCGCAGCACCGCCGCGGTCCTCGTGTGCGGCCAGCAGATCGGCGACCAGCGGCAAGGCTTCGACATCCAGGCCGGCCAGCGGTTCGTCGACCAGCCACAGCCGCGCAGGCGACACGATCAGGCGTGCGATGGCCGCGCGACGCTTCTGCCCGGTCGACAGCAAGCGGCTTGGCCGGCTGCGGCTGCGGCCGACCAGGCCCATGCGTTTGAGGGCATCGGCCACGCCCGTATCCGGCAGCTCATTGAGCTTGCACCAGAAGCCGAGGTTCTCCTCGGCACTGAGGCCCGGATTGAGTGCGTTCCGGTGTCCGACCCAGACCAGTGTCGCCAGCCGTTCGACCCCGCCCAGGGCTGGCGCGCGCACCCCGGCCAGGGTTTCGAGCAGGCTGGTCTTGCCGGCACCATTGCGCCCCCGCAGCAACAGACGCTCCCCGGCGACGAGCTTCAGGCTCAGCTGCTCGATCAACACACGGTCGCCTCGCGCAACCGACAGGTCACGGGCGTACAGGAGGATTTGGGGTTCCGGGCCGGACATGATGCCGTGCTCAGCCGTCCGAGCGGCAAGGCCGCTTCGATACCGCGACGCATGCTGTCGAGCGTGTCGCTGCATGATCAGGCGCGGAGTCTGGTGCCCGAGGCCGGACTCGAACCGGCACGACCTTGCGGCCACAGGATTTTAAGTCCCGTGCGTCTACCGATTTCGCCACTCGGGCAGACCCTCTGACAGACACTACTGAATAGCCGGTCCGACCGGTGTCAGAATAACCGCTGACCGCAGACCTGTCGCTCAAGCCTTGGGCCAGCCGACATGGCGGCGAAACACATGCAATGGAGGCTAGGGCGGGAATCGAACCCACGTACGCGGCTTTGCAGGCCGCTGCATGACCACTCTGCCACCTAGCCGCACGTTGCAATGAACATCGGCCCCATAAGCCAAAAAACCCCGCGATTGCGCGAGGTTCAGGCAAAACTGGAGCGGGAAACGAGATTCGAACTCGCGACCTCAACCTTGGCAAGGTTGCGCTCTACCAGCTGAGCTATTCCCGCAAAACGGACGCGCATTGTAGCGTTCGGCGAACCGCTGTCAAGCAGTATCCGCCCCGCCGAGCCGCTTGATAATGCGACGCTTATCGCGACGCTTCGGTGAGGCCGCAGCGGAGACCTCAGGAAGTATCCTTCATCATCGGCCAGGCGGCGCGCAGGTAGACCAGCATCGACCAGATCGTCAGCGCCGCGGCGACCCAGAGCAAACCCAGGCCGATCGTGTAGATCGGAATGCCGAAAAACCGGGTGCCCCACAACAGCATGCCGATCGCCGTCATCTGGAAGCCGGTTTTCCACTTGCCGATCCAGTTCACCGCGACGCTGGTGCGTGAACCCAGCTCGGCCATCCATTCACGCAGCGCCGATACCGTGATTTCGCGACCGATGATCACCGCACAAAGGAACATCAGTTCTCCACCCGGCCGCTCGTGCAGCAATACGATCAGACTCACCGCGACCAGCAGCTTGTCAGCGACCGGATCGAGGAAAGCACCGAACTTGGAGGTCTGACCCCAGCGCCGCGCCAACCAGCCGTCCAGCCAGTCGGTGATTCCGGCCAGGGCGAACACCACGGTGGCCCAGTGTCCGCGTTGCGGCAGATCGGTCAGAAAAAGACCGAACACGATCGGAATGGCTGCGACTCGGGCGATCGTCAGCGCCAATGGCAGATTGATATTCATTCAAACGAAGGCCAAGTTGAAGTCACCAGCGTAGCCCAAAGTGACTGGCACAGGAACGGAGCCGAGTGTCGACTGCGAGAAACCGCGCCGCGCCCGCATTCAATGGAAATGCGCATAGATTCGTTCGGCGAGGCGGCGGCTCACGCCATCGACGCGCGCCAGGTCGTCCACGCCCGCGCCCTTGATTTGCGAGAGACCTCCGAAAGCCTGCAACAAGGCGCGACGGCGCGACGGCCCGAGCCCCTCGATGGCTTCCAGCCCCGAGGTCGTACGGGCTTTCTCGCGCCGGCCGCGATGTCCGGTGATCGCGAACCGATGAGCCTCGTCGCGAATGCGCTGAATCAGATGCAGCGCCGGCGAGTCCGGCGCCAGTCGCAGCGGCGATTCGCGCTCGGGCAGCAACAGTTCCTCCAGACCCGGCCGACGCGTCGGCCCCTTGGCGATGGCGACGACCCGCAGGTTCACGAAGTCGATTTCTTCCAGCGCTTCCAGCGCGGCGCTCAACTGCCCTCGTCCTCCGTCGATGAACAGCACATCGGGCGCCTGAACCTCGCCGCGCTTGACGCGTGCGAATCGCCGCAGCACCGCCTGCCGGATGGCCGCATAGTCGTCGCCGGGTGTAATGCCGTCGATATTGAACTTCCGGTAGGCCGACTTGAGCGGCCCTTCTTCGTTGAAGACCACGCAGGAGGCCACAGCCAGTTCCCCACGCGTGTGGCTGATATCGAAGCATTCGAGCCGGCGTGGAACCCCATCGAGATCCAGTGCGTCCTGCATTTCGAGCAGGCGCTGATCCATGCTCGCGGCCTCCGCCAAATAGGCAGACAGCGCCTGCTCGGCGGTTTGCAGGGCCATCGCCATCAACCGCTGTTTGGCGCCACGTTGCGGTTCGCTGACACGCACCCGACGTTTCGCGCGCGCGCTGAGCGCTTCTTCGAGCCCGAGCTCGTCGTCCACCGCGTGGCTGATCAGAATCTCGGGCGGAATCGGGGGTTCGCTGTAGTGCTGGCTGATGAAACTGTCGATCAGCTCGGCGGCGTCGGTACCCTGCGGATGTTTTGGAAAGAAGCTGCGGTGCCCGAGATTGACGCCATCGCGCACCGTCACCACCACCAGGCAGGCGTGTGCGGCATGCGGCACGCAGGCGACGACGTCGATGTCGGCCGCGCCGCCGGTAATCGCACGGTTTTCACGCACACGCTTGAGTGCGCCCACCTGATCGCGCAGACGCGCCGCGTGCTCGAACTCCTGCGCTTCGGCGGCCCGCATCATCTCGGCCCCGAGCTCACGGACCAGCTCGTCGCTCTTGCCTTCCAGCATGCGCATGCCGTTGCGTACATCACGGGCGTAGTCCTCGGGCGAGATCAGGCCCACGCACGGCGCCGAACAGCGCCGGATCTGGTGTTGCAGGCAGGGCCGCGTGCGATGTGCGAAGTAGCTGTCGCGACACGGTCGCAGGTGAAACAGCTTTTGCAAGGTCGACAAGGTGTCCTTGACGCTGCCGGCACTGGGAAATGGCCCCAGATAGCGGTCCTTGCCGACCTTGCTGCCGCGGTAGTAACTGATCCGCGGGTACTCGTGGTCGGAAAAGCGTAGATACGGGTAGCTCTTGTCGTCGCGGTAGACGACGTTGTAGCGCGGCCGCTGCGACTTGATGAGATTCGATTCGAGCAGCAGCGCTTCGTCCTCGGTCCCGGTAACGGTGACTTCGACGTGATGGATCTGGTCCACCATGGCCTCAATGCGAGGATCGCCCGAGGCGCGCAGGAAATAGCTGGAAACCCGCTTCTTGAGGTTGCGCGCCTTGCCCACATACAACAGCTCGCCGGCCGCGTCGTACATTCTGTAGACGCCCGGGCGAGCAGTGAGTTGGGAGAGAAACGCTTTCGGATCGAAGGCGCCGGTCGACGCGGTCATCCGCCTAGGATAGTCGTGCGCCGACGCGCAATCTATGCCTCAGATGCGCGTCGTTGCCGCTGGCTTCGAATCATCCGGCGGCGACGGCGGTATTGACGTCGTCGAGAATGCCGTAGCGCATTGCCACCCGAATCAGTTCCACATCGTTGTTGACGCCGAGCTTCTCGAACAGCCGATATCGGTAGGTGCTCACCGTCTTGGGCGACAGACACAGACGATCCGAAATCTCCTGGGTCGAGTAGCCGCGCGTAAACATCAGCATCACCTGCATTTCACGCTGCGACAGCCGGTCGAATGGGGAGCCACCGCTTCCGCCCTTGACCAGGGCCGCGGCCAGATTGCCGGCCACGGAGGCGGCAACATAGTGACCACCCTGCGAAACCCGCCGGATCGCGGCAACCACTTCGTCCGCCGCCGCATCCTTGCTGAGGTAACCTGCCGCACCGATCGACAGCAGGCGGCTCGGATAGGGTTCGTCGATATGCATGGTGACGGCGATCACCTTGATCTCCGGCGCCCGCTGCAACAGCCGGCGCGTCGCTTCGAGTCCGCCGATTCCTGGCATGTTAATGTCCATCAGGACTATCGCAGGCCGATGGCTGCGCGCCAGTTCCAGCGACTCCTCACCCGAGGAGGCCTCTGCGACCACGACAATGTCGGGATGGGCCTCAAGCACGTGACGCAGTCCAGCGCGCACGAGTCGGTGATCGTCCACCAACATCACAGTTATCAGCGATGCCCCCGATCGATCACGCGGGAACACGCGATGCAAAATGTCATCCTTCATCGCTATGTTGATCCTTTCCCCAAACGGAAAGTCGTCTTGAACCGCAAGCTCGCCCTTCTGGCTGCCTATGCCGCCTTCGGACTGACCTCGGCCTGTGCTGACGGGCTCCGCCCTGAACCCCTGCACTCGACGAATACGATCAACATCCCAGTTAATCGCCAGTCTCCATTCTACGCTGAAGATCGCCGTCGTTTGTCGGCTGTGAAGCGCCGTACACCAGTTGTTCACGCCAAAAACGTAATTTTGTTTGTCGGCGACGGTATGGGCATCCCCACGATCACGGCCGCGCGTATCCGTGCCGGACAACTGGCCGGCGGCAACGGTGAAGACCATTCCTTGTCGTTCGAAACCTTTCCAGCCCTCGGTCTGATCAAAACCTACGAAGTCAATCAGCAGACCGCGGACTCGGCCGGCACCGCCACCGCGATGATCACCGGGGCCAAGACCAAGGCCGGAATGCTCAGCGTGGCGCCGGATGTAAAACTGGGTGATCCCCTCGCCTGCACGCCACAGCATGCGTTGACCACGCTGTTCGAAGTCGCCGAGCAGGCCGGCCTTGCAACCGGCCTGGTTACCACCGCGCGACTGACGCACGCCACACCGGCGGCGATGTATGCGCACAGTCCGCACCGCAACTGGGAAAACGACAGCCTGGTGCCACAGGGCAGCAATTGCCGCGACATCGCGCGCCAGCTGGTCGAATTCGAGCCGGGCGACGGGCTGGATGTCGCGCTGGGCGGCGGTCGCGCGCAGTTCCTGCCGCAAACGGCCGGTGGCAAGCGCTTGGACGGTCGCGACCTCGAAGCACAATGGGGCCTGCGCTACGGTTCTGACGGACAGGTGGTGAACGATGCGGAAACGCTGAAGGCAAGCGCAGTCACACGCTCATCCCATCTGCTGGGCTTGTTCGCGGCATCGCATGTGCCCTACGTGGAGGATCGGCCGCCCACGGTACCGAGTCTGGTGGACATGACCGAAGCTGCGATCTCGCGTCTGCAGGCAAACGACAAGGGCTTCGTGTTGATGGTCGAAGCCGGTCGAATCGATCACGCACACCACGCCGGCAATGCATATCGCGCACTCGCGGAAGCCATCGAATTGTCCGCAGCGGTCGAGCGTGCGCTGGCAATGACGGACTCGGCCGACACGCTGATACTCGTGACGGCCGACCACAGCCACACGCTGATGATCACCGGCTACCCCACACGCGGGAACCCGATCCTCGGCAAAGTGGTGTCGAACGATGCTCACGGCGATCCGCGGACGGAGCCGTCGCTGGCGCTGGATGGCAAGCCGTACACCACTTTGTCCTACGTCAATGGCAATGGCTACGCCGAGCATCGCTCGCCGGATGCGGATGATGAACCCGAAGACGAGGCGATTCTGGCGGCCAGCGGCCGCCGGCTCGGCCTCGATATCGACACCGAAGCGCCGGACTATCATCAGGAAGCCTTGGTGCCACTGCGCGCCGAAACCCACGGCGGAGAGGATGTCGCGGTGTTTGCGACCGGTCCGGGCTCCGCCTGGATCCATGGCGTGCAGGAGCAGAGCTATCTGTTTCAGGCGATGGCGACGGCACTGGGATTCGAACTGCCGGAACCCCTGCCGGCGAATTCGACACCTTAGGAATCGCCAACGAAAAAGGCCCGGAAAGATTCCGGGCCTCTTTCTTCCAGCTGAGTACGGAACTCAGTGGAATTGCTCTTCCTCGGTGGAGCCGGTCAGCGCCGTAACCGAGGACGTGCCGCCCTGGATCACGGTGGTGACGTCGTCGAAATAACCGGCGCCAACTTCCTGCTGGTGAGATACGAAGGTATAGCCCTTGTCGCGAGCCGCGAACTCCGGCTCCTGCACCATGTTCACGTAGTGCTTCATGCCTTCGCCGCGCGCGTAGTTGTAGGCGAGCTCGAAGGTGTTGTACCAGTTGGTGTGAATGCCGGCCAGGGTGATGAACTGGAACTTGTAGCCCATCTCCGAGAGCTTGTCCTGGAACACCGCAATGGTCTTGTCGTCCAGGTTCTTCTTCCAGTTGAAGCTGGGCGAGCAGTTGTAGGCCAGCAGCTGGCCCGGGTTTTCCTTGCGCACCGCATCGGCGAATTCCTTGGCGAAACCGAGGTCCGGCGTGCCGGTCTCGCACCACACCAGGTCCGCATACGGCGCATAGGCGACACCACGCGAGATCGCCTGCTCCAGGCCGTTCTTGACGCGGTAGAAGCCTTCGTTGGTACGCTCGCCGAGCAGGAACGGCGCATCGTTCGGATCGTGATCCGAGGTCAGCAGATTGGCCGCTTCGGCGTCGGTACGCGCCAGCACGATCGACGGCACGCCAAGCACGTCGGCCGCCAGGCGGGCCGCCAGCAACTTCTGTACGGCTTCGCCGGTCGGCACCAGAACCTTGCCGCCCATGTGGCCGCACTTCTTCACCGCGGCCAGCTGATCCTCGAAGTGCACGCCCGCGGCACCGGCCTGGATCATGTTCTTCATCAGCTCATAGCCGTTGAGCACGCCACCGAATCCGGCTTCGCCGTCGGCGACGATCGGCAGGAAGAAGTCCTTGGCGTCCTCGTCCTTGATCTTGCCGTCGCAGATGCCCTTCCACTGAATCTCGTCGGCACGCTGGAAGGTGTTGTTGATGCGGCGGACCATCGTCGGCACGGAGTTGTACGCATACAGCGACTGGTCCGGGTACATGGTTTCAGAGGTGTTGCCGTCCGCGGCGACCTGCCAACCGGACAGATACACGGCTTCCAGGCCGGCCTTGGCCTGCTGCATCGCCTGCCCTGCGGTGATCGCGCCGAATGAATTGACATAGCCCTTCTTGGCCGTGCCGTTGACGAGTTCCCAAAGCTTCTCGGCGCCACGCTTGGCCAGGGTGTATTCGGTTTTCAGGCTACCGCGCAGGCGAACCACGTCCGCTGCGGTGTAACCACGCTTGACACCTTTCCAGCGGGGATTGGTCGCCCAATCCTGCTCCAGGGCCTTGATCTGCTCGTCGCGGGAATTACTCATATTAAGAAGAACCTCTGTCAGTCAAAAAAATCCGGGTGGAAAGTCATCACTCAAGTATTCGGGAGCATTCCTTGACCGTGGATGACACGGCGTGGCTGCCCCACTCGTTTTGAATCGCGCAACTGGCACGCGAAAAGCCGTCAAACAGCGCCGCTGAGACGACCGTACTGCTGGATTGGATCGATACGCCAGATGGCGAGCGAACGTCGCGCTGCTACCGAACGTTGCCGTGGATGCGTGGAGACCCGTGTGGCCCGAACATCGGGATCTCGATGGGGCGACCTCTGATTCGGAGCTGCGTGCCGGACTCGAAACAAAATCGATCCCATGATGGGTCGGACCTCCTGATTTCGTTTCGGGGCGCAACTCGCCCATCCGCGGCCTCCGTACTCAAGCGCAGGGGGCGCGAATATACCGAAGCGGCCACCTCGACGCAATGCAACATGGCACCGGGAGCTCACAACGCATGCGAACGGCAAACGCTGCGAGCCCATCATTTCACCGCCCGAAGGAGAATCGGTGATCTCAGTCGGCGTGAATCGCTGTGTCAGAAACCACGATCCCGTCCTCATCCGCGTAGAGCCATGCGCCCGGCGAGAAACGAACGCTGGCGAACGTCACAACCCTGTCGCGTTGCGCGCTGTGCAGACCTTTTTCACTCTTTCGCGGATGCAGGCCCAGCGCCTTGATCCCCAGATCGCATTGCTCCAGTTCGCTGGAATCACGGACGCAGCCAAATACCACGATACCCGCCCAGCCATTCTTGACGCCGAGTACGCCAAGATTGCCGCCGACCAGTGCGCAACGGTCCGATCCCCCGCCGTCGACCACCAGCACACGCCCCTCGCCCGGCTCTTCGAGCATCGCCCGGACCTCGACGTTGTCCTCGAAGACTTTCAGCGTGGCGACCGGTCCATGAAAGGCGAGGCGCCCGCCGAAATCCGCAAACACCGGCTGACACACCTGCGCCTCGGGATGCGCATCGGATAGATCGGTGGTGGCAAAGCTCATAGATAGTTCCTGTATTGGTTCTTGGAAAGAATGGGTATCGCGATCCAGTAAAGGGTGATGCCGGCAAAGGCCGCAAGCGTCCATCCCGGCAGCGATACGCCCATGAATTGGGCATCGATGATTGCGCAGTTGCCATCGCCGCTGAGCACTGTGGTCACCACCTGCTTGAGTGGCAACACATCCATCAGATAATCCAGCGTCGGGCCGCAGGCTGGCACCTGGTCCGGTGGCAGCCCCTGCAACCAGACATGCCTCGCGGCGATACCGGCGCCTGCCAGCGACATGAGCATGCCCAGAACCGAATAGAAACCCCGTGCGCCGCCTCCACGTGGGGCGTGCACGGCCGCCACGAAAAACACCAGTCCGGTCGCGATCATCGCAACGCGCTGAAAGATGCACATCGGACAGGGTTCCAAGCCTTGGTAGACCTGCAGGTACAGCGCGAAAGCCATGGCCGCGGCACACGCGACGAAGCCGAGTAATGCCAGCCAACGGTAGGGAATCGTCATCGGGCGCCGTGTCGATCGAACAGTGAAGAGAAGTCGCCACGCAATGTAGCGGTCGACGCACGCAGTCGCAATGCGGCTTGCAAGGCCGTGACGGTCTGTGCTCCCCTTTCGAGATCAGGGAGACCAGAACATGGACAAGAGATGACCCATCTCGAATGGCCGGACTACGTCACGATTGCGGTTTATTTTCTGATCACGGCCGCGATCGGATTTTCCGTCAGTCGTCGCAAGACCACATCCGAGGATCTGTTTCTGGCGGGGCGCTCGCTGGGGCCGGCGGCGGTCGGCTTTTCGCTGTTTGCCTCGAACATCTCATCGGACACCCTGGTCGGACTGCCCGGCGCCGCCTATCAGACCGGGATTTCTGCCGCCAATTACGAATGGATGGCGGGCCTGGTCCTGATCTTCGCCGTGTTCCTCGTACTGCCTGCCCTGATGCGCTCCAAGGCGCAGACGATGCCGGAGCTGATGGGAGCCCGCTTCGACCGGCGGATGCGTCTGTATCTGTCAGCGATCACGCTGTTCCTGTCGATCGTGCTCGATACGGCGGGCACGCTCTACGCAGGCAGCCTCATCACCACGACCTTCCTGCCTCATCTGAACATGACCGAGGTGTGCTACGCGATCGCCCTGTTCGCGGCCGTGTACACCGCCGCGGGCGGTCTGCGCGCGGTGGTGTACACCGACTTCATGCAGGCCATCGTGCTGCTGTTCGGGTCAGGCTGTCTGGCCTACATCGTGTTCGGCAAGTTCGACTTCTCGTGGGCCAAGGTCACCGCCGAAATTCCGGGTGACAAGCTGTCGCTGATCCGTCCGATCGACGACCCCGGCGTGCCCTGGCTGGGGCTGGTCACCGGCCTTCCGATCGTAGGCTTCTACTACTGGACGATGAATCAGTACGTCATCCAGCGAGTCTTCGGTGCCCGCGACCTCAGGACCGCCGGCCGCGCCTCGCTGATCGCTGCAACTTTGAAGTTGCTGCCGTTGTTCCTGATGGTTTTGCCTGGCGCGATGGCGATCAAGCTTCTGCCCGATCTTGAACACGCGGATCAGGTGTTCCCACGCATGGTGGCGGAGTTCACGCCGACAGGACTCACCGGGCTAATTGTCGCCGGCATCATCGCCGCGCTGATGTCCACCTGCTCATCCACGCTCAATTCCGCAGCGACGCTGATCACGCTGGACTTCGTCCAGCCGCACAAACCGCAGTGGTCCAGCGAAAAACTGGCCTGGTTCGGTCGTATCACCACCATCGTCGTGGCCCTGATCGCCGCCACCTGGGCGCCGATGATCCAGCATTTCTCGGGACTGTGGGCCTACCTGCAGCAGATTTTCGCGTTTGTGGCCTCGCCGCTGGTGGCGGTGTTCCTGTACGGACTGCTGTCGACCCGGCTGGGTTCCAGGGCAGCGTTCCGAGGCCTGGTCAGCGGACACGTTTTCAGCGCCCTGCTGTTCGTCCCGTTTCTCAAGGATTGGGTTCCGATCCACTTCACCATCGTCGGCGGCGTGATCTTCGCCGCGACCGTCCTGCTGACGGCGATGTGGGCCTGGATTCTCGGTGATGCGGATCGTCCGGCACCCGGCGACGCACACATCGCCGTGTTCGCGCGACAGGGCCTGGAGCGGATCACTGCGGACGTGAAGATCGGCGCCTTCGTCATCATCGTGGTGATCGCGGTGATCCTGTACCTGTTTCGATAGCCGCCAATGCCGTCCTCCGCCCGGAAAACACCGGCACCCGCTTCACAGAGGATTCAGTGCGCGCCTGCACACTGCGGATCATCGAATGATCCATGTGAGAGGAGCAGCGCAATGAAAACGATCATGACGGCCAGCGGGATGATTCTGATGCTGTCATCGGGCCTTTGGATGTCGGCCTGCAACACCATTCAGGGTGCCGGTGAGGATCTGGAAGCCGGCGCGGAAACCGTGCAGGAATGCGCCAACGAAGACGGTGACGGGTGCGACAAGTAAGCAGGCAAGCACCTCAATGAAAAAGGCCGGAACGCGAAGTTCCGGCCTTTTCATGACCGCAGCCGTCAGGCCGCGACGACGGGAATCTTGCCGATCATCGCCTGCCATTTCTTCGGACCGGTCTGGTGCACCGACTCGCCGCTGGAATCCACGGCCACGGTGACGGGCATGTCCTCGACGTCGAATTCGTAGATCGCCTCCATGCCGAGGTCCTCGAAGCCGACCACCCTGGCCGACTTGATCGCCTTGGACACCAGATAGGCCGCACCGCCGACCGCCATCAGATAGGCGCTCTTGTGCTTGCGGATCGCCTCGATCGCGACCGGGCCGCGCTCGGCCTTGCCGACCATCGAAATCAGGCCGGTCTGCGCCAGCATCATTTCGGTGAACTTGTCCATGCGCGTCGCCGTGGTCGGGCCGGCCGGGCCGACAGCCTCGCTGCGCACCGGGTCGACCGGACCCACGTAGTAGATCACGCGATTGCGAAAATCCACCGGCAGGGATTCGCCCTTGGCCAGCATGTCCTGAATGCGCTTGTGCGCGGCATCGCGGCCGGTCAGCATCTTGCCGTTGAGCAGCAGAATCTGGCCCGGCGTCCAGCTGGCCACCTCCTCGGGCGTCAGCGTATTCAGATCGACGCGGGTGGCGACTTCGGTGTTGGCTTCCCAGGTCACCTGCGGCCAGTCTTCGAGCTTGGGCGTCGGCAGCACGGCCGGCCCGGAACCGTCCAGATGGAAGTGTACGTGGCGCGTTGCCGCGCAGTTCGGAATCATCGCCACCGGCAGGTTCGCTGCGTGCGTCGGGTAATCCAGCACCTTCACGTCGACCACCGTGGTCAGGCCACCGAGCCCCTGCGCGCCGATGCCCAGCGCATTGACCCTCTCATAGAGTTCCAGCCGCAGTTCCTCTGCGCGATTCGACGGGCCGCGCTCGATCAGCTCCGAGATATCCACCGGCGCCATCAGCGATTCCTTGGCCAGCAGCATCGCCTTTTCCGGCGTGCCGCCGATGCCGATGCCGAGGATGCCCGGCGGGCACCAGCCGGCCCCCATAGTCGGCAGCATCTTGAGCACCCAGTCGACGATCGAATCCGAAGGATTGAGCATCACCATCTTCGACTTCGCCTCGGAGCCGCCGCCCTTGGCAGCACAGATAACCTCAAGCTCATCGCCCGGCACGATCTCGTAATGGATCACCGCTGGCGTGTTGTCCTTGGTGTTGCTGCGCTTGCCGGCCGGGTCGGCCAGCACCGATGCGCGCAGCTTGTTGTCCGGGTCGTTGTAGGCGCGGCGCACACCCTCGTTGACCATTTCGTCGACCGACAGCGTCGACTCCCAGCGCAGGTTCATGCCCACTTTCAGAAACACCGTGGCGATGCCGGTGTCCTGGCAGATCGGGCGACGGCCTTCGGCGCTCATGCGTGAATTCGTCAGAATCTGGGCGATGGCGTCTTTCGCGGCCGGGTTCTGTTCCCGCTCGTAGGCGCTGCCCAGCGCCTGGATGTAGTCGAGCGGGTGGTAGTAGCTGATGTACTGGAACGCGTCAGCAATGGACGCTATGAAATCTTCCTGGCGGATCGTGGTCATGTTCGGCTAGGTGTCTGTCGTCGGAAAAAGCGCGCAAATGCTACTACCACATTCATCGGAGCGCGACGCATGCCGTTTTGCGCTGTGGTGTCGATCGGTCGCCTCTTGCGTGGCGGGTCCGAATTGTCCCGTTGCGCCGGTCGCTGTCACGCGCGGGTATTTTCACGGTTCCCTGAAGTCGGCATAAAGACTCTCGAATAAAGTCGTCTCATAAAAAACAAACAAATGCGGCCTAAGCGCCGCGGTGCAGGAGAGAGAAACCATGTCGAAAGGGCCGATCCGTCGTCTCGTGTCTGCGGCTGCGCTGTGCACAGCGATTTTCACAAACCCCACGTTCTCACAAGAGGTAAAACAACAGCAAAGCGATGCGGTGCCCGCTAGGGCAGGAAACGAGATTGAAGAGATCGTCGTTACAGCAACCAAGCGTAATGAGAGCCTGACCCAGGTTCCGATCGCGATCAGTGTCTTCACCGAAGACGCGATTGCAGCCGCCGGCATCACGCGGCCGGCCGACTTCCTGTCGGATACGCCGAACGTCACATTCATCGAAGACAACGCCGGTGAAGCGTATATCAATATCCGGGGGCAGACCTCCGTCCGCAACTCCGATCCCAATGTGGCGATCGTCATCGATGGCGTCACGCTGTCGAGCACCAAACCTTTCAATAGCGATCTGTTCGATCTGCAGCAGATCGAAGTGCTCAAGGGGCCGCAAAGTGCCTTGTACGGCAGGAATGCCGCAGCCGGTGCGATCGTGATCACGACCAAGCAGCCGGGCGACGAGTTCGAGGGTCATGTGATCGCCTCACGCGGCAGCTTCAACAGTACGCGCGTCTCGCTGGGGGCCGGCGGCCCCGTCACGGACGTTTTGAAGTTCAGCGCTGCGGGTTCGCTGCGCGATACCGATGGTCCGTTCACCAGCGAAAGCAGTGGACAGAATGTCGAGGCATCGCGAACGGATAGTGGCCGCATGCGCTTGATTTACGAGCCCGATGAAAAACTGAAGGTGGACATTCAGATCGGGGCACATAAGAAGACCGGAGCATCCACGTCCTACAACGCGCAGATCGTGGGCCTGCCGATCGGTGGATTTCCCGGCACGGAACTCGACGCCAACAACACGGACATCCCGTTTGTCAGCAATATCCAGAGCTATCACGACGAGGACTTCACCGACATTCCGCTGAAAGTTGACTATGACTTTGGGTTCGCGCAGTTCACGTCGATCAGCGCGTTCAACTACCTCAAGCAGATGTATGGCAGCGACTCGCCGCCGTACATCTCGGATACCGGAACCGGCGACACCACGCAGCTGTATTCCTATCGTGACAAGAACTATTCCCAGGAATTTCGCCTGACCTCTCCGGGGGATGGATCGCTCCGCTGGCAGCTAGGGTTCTACGCCTTGCGCTTCCTGCGCAACCAAACGAGCAAAATCAATCAGGACAACATCGGGCAAGCGCCACGTGGATACGGCGTCGACTTCGCGGACTCGGAGCAGCCCACCGTTGCCTATAGTCATCCGCGCTACAAAACGACCAGCTACGCCCCGTTCGCCAGTATTCAATACGACATCACCGAACGGCTTCACTTCAATGCCGCAGGACGCTATGACATCGAAGACCGGTCGGTGCGTGAAACCGCGCCAGACCAGGTCAATCCGATCACCGGGGCGAACTACAACAATTGCGTGGCGCTGACTGGGGCGACGATTGATCAATGCCATGATTCGCAGACCTTCAGGCAGTTCGAACCGAAGGTCAGCCTGTCATACGATGTCGGCGAGGACGCCAGCACCTATGCGAGCTACGGCAAGGGCTTCAAGTCCGGAGGATTCAATCCGATCGGCTCGCGTCAGGCCTTGATCGCCGCTGCGGAGAACGCGGGTCTGCCCGCCGACTCCGTTTACGTGCAGGACGGATACGACAAGGAGGTATCGACGTCGTATGAACTGGGTGCCAAGGCGAGGTTGTTCGAGCGACGACTGTCAATCAACGCGGCCGTATTCAAGACCGATATCGAAGGTGCGCAACAGTTCGAGTTCTATCCGAGTGCTGGCCTGCAGACCACGATAAGTATCGACAAAGTCCAGATCAAAGGATTCGAATTCGACTTCGATGCGCAACTTCCCACCGGCCTTCACCTGTTCGGGGGATACGGTTACACGGATGGCGAGGTCAAGAAATTTGCGGGCAACCCGTCATTCGACGGCAATGTCGCACCGGGGTCGTACAAGTACACGATATCCGCGGGGGCAACGCAGAGCTTTGTGTTGCGCGGAGATCTCGAACTGGTGCCGCGCATCGAGTTCAATCGCTATGGCCCGATTTGGTGGGACGTTGCGAACACCGAGGGTACGAAGCGTGATCCGCTGAATCTGCTCGATGCACGTCTGTCGCTCAAGGCCGGCGATCGCTGGGAGCTATCCGCGTACGGCAACAACCTGACCGACGAACAGTACTATCAGGAGGTGGTGCCGCTACTCGGGTCTTTCACGGTCAACTATCGCGGTCCGGTACGCAGCTATGGCGTCGAATTGCGAGTGAACTTCTGATTCTGTAGCGGGCGCAACGCGCCCGCTCGATAGCCGAGTACGGAAATGAACAATCCCTCTCAGGAAGTGGTAACGGTGGCCCTGCTCGAACGACGCACCGGCATGAGCGATGCGCTGTTCACGGCCTACTGGCGTGACGTGCACGGTGTGCTCGCGGCGCGCATCCCAGGTTTCTGGTCGTATGTGCAGAATCACCTCGAACCGTGCTTCCCCAACGCGGCGGATGGCGAATTGCAGGTCGATGGCTTGGCGGAGGTTCGCTATCTGAACGAGGCGGACCGGCAGGGACTGGCCACCGGTGAGGTCACGCCGATGATTCTGCGCGATGAACCGAATGTGTTTTCGCGCAGCCTGTTGTACAACTTGGCCGCCGGTGCCAGCCGCACCCTGCTTGCAACGGACAGGCCGGCGCAGCAACGTCCCGAAGCGAGCTATGCCTTGCTGCTGCAGTCTCCGGCGGGGAGCGCCGCCGAGACGGTGGAAGCCGAGATTGCCGCGTCATGGGCGCCGGCCTTTCTGGCGTCGAAGGGAATCGATTCCCTACGCGTACATGCCTTGGCGTCCGGTGATCCAAGCCAGTGGAATACCGCCTCAGGGGTCGACAATACGCTGAAGGGCAAGCAGAACAGCGTCGTCGTGCAAGCATCCTGGGAGTCGAATGCCGCAGCCGCCGACGCGATCGAAGCTTTGCGGGCAATGACGTCGAGCGCTCTGAGTAGCGTTCTTGTCTATCGCGTCCGCGAACGCTACGAAATGGTCGCCAATGGCCGGCCGACTCAGCTCGGCTTGCGCGGCCTGTCGGCCTTGCAGACGATCGAGCAAGCGGGGGCCGACAATCAGAAGCAGGCGGATGTGATTCGCTGCGTGTACGGCGAATCCGGCTTGGGGAGCCAAGCGTAAGGCCCCCTGCGCTCAGCCGATTCCACCCTCCGTCAGCTTCCCCGGATCGAGCAGTTCCCGCAGCCGCGACTCGTCGAGATCGGTCATTTCCAGCGCCACATCGATAACCGGCCGTCCTTCCTTGTAGGCGCGCTTGGCGATCGCGGCGCCCTTGTCGTAGCCGATCACGGAATTGGCGGCGGTGATCAGCACCGGGTTGCGTGAGAGCACGTCTTCGATGCCCTGCTTGCGCACCGTGAAGCCCTTGATCGCGCGGTCGGCCAGCAGGTGCGTGACGTTGCCCAACCATTCGATCGATTGCAGCAGGTTGAGCGCGACCACCGGCTGCATCACGTTGAGCTGGAAGTTGCCGGCCTGCGCGGCGATGGTAATCGTGGCGTCGTGCCCGATCACCTGAGCGGCCACCTGGCAGACCGACTCCGGAATCACCGGATTGACCTTGCCGGGCATGATCGAGGAGCCCGGCTGCAGCGCCGGCAGTTCGATCTCGCCGAGCCCGGCCAGCGGACCGGAGTTCATCCAGCGCAGGTCGTTGGCGATCTTCATCAGGGACACTGCCACCACCTTGGTCTGGCCGGACATCTCGACGGCGGCGTCCAGACTCGACAGCGATTCGAAATAATTGGGGCTCGCGGTGAACCGGATCTTGCTGCGCTTCGATAATGCCGAGGCAAAGCGCTTCCCGAACTTCGGGTCCGCGTTGATGCCGGTCCCCACGGCCGTACCGCCCTGTGCCAGGGCCTTGAGCCTGGGTAGCGCGGATTCGACGCGGGCGATGCCGTTGCGGATCTGCTGGGCCCAGCCGGACAGCTCCTGATCGAATCGCACCGGCATTGCGTCCATCAAATGCGTGCGTCCGGTCTTGGTCTGCCCCGATAGCGATTTGGCCTTGCGCTCGATGGTCTTGACCAGATGCGCCAGCGCCGGCAGCAGATGCTCTTCCACGCGCAAGCTCGCCGCCACGTGCAAGGCCGTCGGAATCACGTCGTTCGACGACTGGCCATAGTTGACGTGATCATTGGGGTGCACCGTCCGGCCGAGCTTGCCGCTCGCCAGATGCGCGATCACCTCGTTGGCGTTCATGTTGCTGGAGGTGCCGGAGCCGGTCTGGAAAACATCCACGGGAAAATGCTCGTCATGCCGACCGTCGGCGACCTCGCTGGCGGCCTCGATGATCGCGGCCGCCATGTCGGCTTCGATATAGCCCAGGGCTTGATTGACCTCGGCGGCCGTCAGCTTGACCAATGCCAGCGCGCGGATGAAGGCGCGCGGCATGCGCAGACCGGACACCGGGAAGTTCTCGACGGCGCGCTGTGTCTGCGCGCCCCACAGCGCTTTGCGCGGAACCTGCAACTCGCCCATGCTGTCCCGTTCGGTCCTGAATTTCCTGTCCTTCATGCCTCGATTCTCCGGTAGGGGCGATCGTCACGATTGCCGCGCGCCTCGCAAGGCGCCTGGAAACAGGCCCTGCTCCCGCAATCGGGTAATTGTTGACCAGCCCGAGTAAAATGCGCGGCCAATCATATCGGACCGGCCCTTGCGGATTACTGAGCCGCGGCCCCGACCACAGACGACGCCACGGATGAATCTGACCTCGCTTTCCGCCATTTCCCCGATCGACGGCCGCTATGCGGACAAGACCTTCAAGCTGCGCGAGATCTTTTCGGAGTACGGGCTGATCCGTTACCGCGTACTGGTGGAAATCCGCTGGCTAGAGGCGCTTTCGGCGGAAGCTGCGATTCCGGAAGTTCCCCAGCTCAGCGCCTCGGCACGTGACCGCCTTGAGGAAATCGCCGCCCAGTTCGACATCAGCGAGGCCCAGCGGGTCAAGTCGATCGAGCAGACCACCAATCACGACGTCAAGGCGGTCGAGTACTACCTCAAGGAGAAGATCGGCAATCACGGGGAGCTCGGCGCGGTGAAGGAGTTCATCCATTTCGCCTGCACCTCCGAGGACATCAACAACCTGGCCTATGCAATGATGTTGCGCGATTGCCGCGACCAAGTGCTGCTGCCGGCCTGGGATCATCTGGGACGGCTGATCGGTGACCTCGCCCACCGCTACGCTGAGCAGCCGCTGCTGTCGCGCACGCATGGGCAGCCGGCATCGCCTTCGACGCTGGGCAAGGAAATGGCGGTGTTCGTGCAACGCCTCAAGCGCCAACGCAAGCAGTTCGCTCAGGTTGAGATCCTCGGCAAGATCAACGGCGCGATCGGCAACTGGAATGCGCACATGGCGGCCTATCCGGACATCGACTGGCCGGCGTTTTCGGCCACCTTCCTGAACGGCCTCGGCATCGATCAGAGTCCGGCGACGACGCAAATCGAACCACACGACTTCATCGCCGAGTATTTCCATGCAGTCGCGCGCTTCAACACGATCCTGCTGGATTTCTGTCGCGACGTGTGGAGCTACATTTCGGTCGGCTACTTCCGCCAACGCACCGTCCAGGGCGAAGTCGGCAGCTCGACCATGCCGCACAAGGTCAACCCGATCGACTTCGAGAACGCCGAAGGCAATCTCGGTATCGCCAATGCCCTGCTCTATCACCTGGCCGAGAAACTGCCGATCTCGCGTTGGCAGCGCGACCTCTCGGATTCAACGGCCCTGCGCAATATCGGCGTCGGTATCGCCCACAGCAGCCTTGCCTACCAATCTGCCGAAAAGGGCATCTCCAAGCTCGAAGCCGATGCCTTGCGGCTGGGCCGCGATCTCGACGAGAACTGGGAGGTGCTGGGCGAAGCGATCCAGACCGTGATGCGGCGCCACGGCCTGCCCGAGCCCTACGAACAGCTCAAGCGTCTGACACGCGGCAAACGTGTGGATCGCGTCGCCATGCGCGAGTTCATCAGCGGACTCGCCTTGCCGGAAGCTGACAAGCAGCGCCTGCTCGAAATGACGCCGGCGAGTTACGTCGGCAACGCGATCAACCAGGCCAACGAGGCGTAATGAGCGGCGGCGCCTCGCTCGATAGCAGCACGGCTTTCACCGAGCGCGCTTGCGAGGCCTTGCAGACCGCACAGCGCCAGCTGGACTGGCTCAGTCTGGCACTGGAGCCGCGACTGTACGGACACCGCGAGTTCCATGCGCGCTTGCGCGCGTTCCTGCTGCGGCATCACCGCGTCCGAGTACGCCTGTTGCTGATCGAACCGATGCGCGTCTTGCCGCAAGCGGGGCAAGGCATCGACTTCATTCGCTCCATGAGCAGCCGTGTGGAAATCCGCACCGCCTCGCCGGAACTGGCGGTGGCGCATGAGGAATGGATGATCCTTGACCAGAGGCGCTGGCTGCAAACCGCGCCACCGCCGGCACGTGGTGGGGTCGACGAGGCCCGCCCGGCCGAGGTCAGGCCCAGGCAGCGGCTGTTCGACCAATGGTGGGAAGTGGCGCCGCCGGCGTCCGCACTCAGGCGCCTGCACCTCTGAAACGCCGCCGGCTCAGTTTTCCGGTGCGATGCGTTCGAACGCCATGATTCGCTCACGGATCGGGCCGGGAACCGGTATCGCACGGTTCTCGGCGTAGTCGAACCAGACCAGCGCGGCCTGGACCACGGCGATCAACGTATCGCCATGAACCATCCTGGATTCGGTACGAAAACTGGTCCGACCGATCTTGCGGATTCGATAGCCGATTTCGAGCGTGGCCGGTGCATGCAGCTGCGCCTTGAAGTCACACTCGATGCGCGCCAGGATCAGGCCGAAATCCTGGCCAAGCCGTCCACCCGTCTGTGTCAGCTGGGCGAAATAATCCAGCCGCAGCGTTTCGTCATAGGTGAAGAAACGGGCGTTATTGACATGCCCGAGGGCATCCATGTCACCCCAGCGGACTTGAAGCGATTGTCGAAAGGCGAACTCGGCGTCCAGCCCTGAACTCACGCCAGGGCCCCGCGGTAGCGTTCAATCTGCTGTACCTGCTTGCGGTAGCCCCACAAGTTCCACAGCACGAAAGCGCCGGTCAGCCAGATATGGCAAACCGCGAACGGATGTGACTGCGGCGTGAAATCGAAGGAGTAGATCGTGCACCACAACAGCAGCGCACAGGCCAGCACCTGCCACAGCAGAATCAGCAGAAAGCGGCCGGCCAGTGACTGACGCGCTGCCGAGACACTGAGCAGCAGTCCGAACGGGATGCCGCTGGCCGCCCAGTAGCGATAGGACCACTGCAGCGGCGTATCCACATTGGCGATGAAGAAATGAGGCGCCCACCACAACAGGGTGGCCACGGCCAGGACGAAATAGGCAAGCATCACCAATGCCGCAAGAGTTCGGTTCATCGCGAAGTGGAGGCCTTAGTGGCAGTGTCGGATTCGATTATAGACAGCCGGCCTTGCGCGGCGCGGCGAATCTGCTCGCGCGCCACGTGATGGGCCGTCGGCCATGCCTGAATTTCCGGCATGGTACGGCCGCACCCGACGCAGATTCCGGCGCTGTCGAGCCTGCATATCGAAACGCAGGGTGAGGTCGACTCGGGTTCAGGCGCGTTGGTGCGAATCTCGGACAATTTGATGGGCACGGCGTGGATGGACGGTTGTCATGGGCGAAAATGACATACGCTCGCTACTATAAGCCAACTACAACGAAGAATTGCTGGATGAAAGGGATAGTCCACCTGCTTGGCGCCGTGCTTCTGGCGCCGGTGTTGCTCGCCGCATGTGCGGGACAGGAGTTCTACGAGCACCTGCCGTTTACCGAAGGCGTGGTGCAGGACTACGATCTGGACGCCAGCAGCCGGCGGCGTTTGCAGTATTTCGTCTCCGACGATATTCACTTGGTGCGGGTCCGCGGTGACGGCCGTCGTGGTGTCGCGGACGGACGACTGTTCGACCGCGACAGGCAGGAGATCGAGGAAATCGTCGTCACCAGCGGCACGCCGGGCATCGTCCTGGCCAGCGGCCTCGACTGGATGGCGGTGAGTTTCGAGCGCGGGGGCTACCTGTATTTCACGTCGCGGCCGCAGAACTATGGGCTGGACGTCAGCACACGCCCGATCGAGGGGCGTTACTACCTCTACGCGCCGGACTGGAATGGGCGTGCCGGCACGATCATGTACGACAATCAGCAGTACCAGGCGGTCGACGAAAGCTGGCGTTCATTTCTGCTGGTCGACCGCAGCGCAGTATCCGAAACTCGGGGCGCGCGGGCGATTCTGCCGGGACGCACCCTGGACACGAGTCGCCGCTAGTGTGGTGTCCCAGCGATCAGCATCCATTCTCGCTCGGTCTGGCGCTGCGATACGGCGTTGCTCGTCGTCACCATAGCTAGGGCTATGCCTCCTCCTCGCGCCTTGTCTCGCAGCACCCTCCCTTCGCGATTGATTGCACTGACCTGCGGGACGCCACACTGGCAGCCTGCTCAGCGCCAGACCGCGCTGTCCGCCAGTCGTTCGAAGGGCTCCCGCAGATCCTCGAAGGCCTCCGGCGCGGTCGCGCCGATCAGGCTGTAGCCCTTCGAATCACGCACCGTCAGTGTCACCAAGGCGCGATGGGCGCCGCTGTGCAGGCGGTAGCGCCGCTCGAAGCGCAGCGCGGGCATGCCGTCCAGCATGATCTGCACGGGCACGCCGGCTTCGTAGTCCAGGCTGTGCTGTCGCGCCTGCGCTTCCTTGAAGCGCAGATAGCCCTGCAGGGTCGGTTTTGAACCGGCCCCGTCGCTGAACTGCCGGCTGAGATCCTCACTGACGCTGAAGTACGCACCCTCGATCCATGCACCGGCTTCATCACGCGGACGCGCCATCCACAGACTCTTGCCGGCACCATCCTGAATGTCCCAGGTCACCGGAACCTGCAAGCGCAGATCGAGTACCGGCGTCGCAGCCGTCGGCATGGGTTTGCCGCCACAGGCTCCCAGCAGCGCAAGACTGAACAACACTGCGCAGCGCCCCGGCCGCAGGATCATGCCGGCGGCTGGCCGCGCTCGAAGCTCATCTCGAAGGCCGGCGCCGGATTGCCATCGGCGTCGATCTCCACCGAATTGCCGTCCAGGTCCAGGGCGTAAACCGCGCCGGTGAAGTGGTCACCATCGAGTTCAACCCAGAAGAAGCCGTAGTGCTCACCAAGCTCGAAGTAGCCGGGATTTCGACCCGGCTCGAGGATTTCACGTTCCTTGCCACCGGCACCGGACAGGATGTGCTGGGTCTTGCCGCAGGCCGCGGTCGGCTTGAGCCAGTACAGCTCGTGATCGTGCCCGTTGAAGAACACATCGACCTGATCGCAGATCGTGTTTTCAAGGAAGGCCTGGTAGTCCTCGCCGCGACAACTCTGGCTGATGATCAGCGGAATCGCGCAGGTGTCCGGCAGAGCGCCGCGCTCATAGTCGCCAGCATTGCCGTGCTGCCCATTGGAAATATACGGATGATGCGCCAGCGCGAACTTCCAGCGGGCTTTGCTGGCAGCCAGCGCGTCCTGCATGAACACGGTCTGATCGGCGATGTACTGGTCCAGGGCGCCGCCGCGCCACTGCGAATCGACATCGTCCACGAAGTGCGTGATCGGGCTCGAATCCAGGGAGAACAGTTCAACCACCGGATCATTGCTGCCCACCGGCCAGCTCAGACTGTAGTAGCGGCTCGGCAGATACCATTTGCCGCTGCCGTGCTCGGCGTAGTGATAGGCGACTTCGACATCGCCGGTGGAATTGTCTGAACCGTCGCCAGCAATCGTCGCTCCGGTGTTGTCGTGGTTGCCCAGCGTCATCAGGAACGGAAAGTCGAAGGCTGCATAGGGTTGTTCGAAAGCCGTGTCGAACAGGGGATCGTCGACATCGCTGGCGCCGCGCTCGTAGATGTTGTCGCCCGCGATCATGGCGAAATCGCAGCCGCGCATTTCGCATACCTGCCGCATCAGCGAAGCGACCTGGGACTGCGGTCCGTCGACGCCAGACCCTGTGTCGCCGAGCGCGATGAAACGGACCTTGCCATCGCTTCCACTAGCGCCATCACCACCCACATCCGCGCTGCGCCCGCAAGCACTCACGGCCAACACCATGAGCAGCGCCAGCATTCGAAAACCAAGCATTCGTATCATCCCCAACCCCGCAGAAAATCGCGAGACTCTATTTCATTTTGGTGGCGATCAAATGACAAGGACCGCAGCCGCCTGATCGGCGCCTGCGGTCCTTGCAAGCCGTCCGGACGGTGGACACCCCCGCCCAGGCTTTGGCGCTGCGCTTATTCCACGTAGAGCCAGAACGCCACGCGGCGGTTGTCACTGCGGCCTTCCTCGGTCTCGTTGGTCGCGACCGGCTGATTTTCGCCGCGGCCGGTCGTCTTCAGGCGCTCACCCGAGATTCCTTTCGAAACCAGATAGGCTTTGGCGGACTCGGCACGTTGCGTCGACAACTGCAGGTTGTACGCATCGGTGCCCAGCGAATCGGTGTGACCGATGATCTCGACGGTCATGTCACTCTGACCGTTCATCATCGCCGCCATGCGGTCGAGATAGCTCGTACCCATGCTTGAAAGACGGTCGGAGTCGAATTCGAACGTGAAGTCCGGCAACACGATCGGCTGCGGCACCGCGCAACCGCGGTCGTCGACCTCGGCCGGCACCATGGTGTCCGGGCAGACATCGTCGGCATCGAACACGCCATCTTCATCGGCATCGCTCTGATCCATGACCGGCGGGACGGCGCAACCGAATGCGTCGACCACCGTGCCGGCGGGCGTGCCGGGGCAGTTGTCATCCGGGTCGTACACGCCGTCACCATCGGAATCGACGGCGCAGTCGCTACGACCGGTTTCGGCGTCTACGACGGCCACCTCACAATCCAGCGGTTCCGGCACGTCCTCCATCGCCGGTTCGCTCCTGGAACCGCCCGGCAGCGGCAGCTGCAGGCCCACGAGGAAGCGGTAATCCGTCAGGAAGTCATGACCCGGCGCGGATTCGTCATTCGACTGGCCGAGCGCGCGCGCTTCGGTACGGATGCCGAGGCCATACCACGGCAAGGGAAACAGCGCACCGCCACCGAGACTGATGCCGGCATGGGTGTGCTTGTCGGACAATACGTCTTCCTGCAGCACCGACAGGCCGCCGAGGACGTACGGTTTGAGACGCAGACCGTTCTCCCAGCCCCAGAAACCGAAATCCTTGACCAGGTCGATCAGCAGGCCGGTCTGATAGTCCTTCTTGCCGTCCACGTCACGGTCGTCCATGGAATTGTCGAAGTACGACAGTTCCATGGCCCAGCTCTGCCAGCCGATCGGTACACCGACCGTCAACTGGAAGCCCTTGCCGTCGTCGTTCGGACGGCTGCTGTCGGTAATCACATAGGTGCCGCCGGCACCCAGGTAGATCGAATCGCTGTCGTCCGTGTTCACGGCGCTGGCCTGACCAACCCAAGCCGTGGCGAGCAGCGCGCCACCCCAAATTATGTTGCGCATGGTTCCCTTCCTGAAATATTTGGCAATCTTTGAGCTGCCATCCGGCATTATCTTATGTGTTGCATTGCGGCAACGTGGCAATCTAACGGACGGACCGTGCTGCGGCAACCGCAGCGATACACTCGGAAACAAGTCCCGGTCCGCGGTATATCAGTCCTGAGTAAATCTGGACCATGTCCGCACCCGCCAGGATTTTGTCCGTGGCGTCGCGGCCGGCGAGGACGCCGCCGACCCCAATGATCGGAAACGAGGCGTCCAGCCGCGCGCGCAAGGCACGCAATGTTTCATCAGCCAGGGGCTTGAGCGGTGCGCCGGACAGACCGCCGGCTTCCTTCGCCAGCGGCTCCCCGTCCAGACCGGGCCGGGCAATCGTGGTGTTGGTGGCAATCAGGCCGTCCATACCGCAGGCCTGGGCGGAATCGGCGATGTCCGTGAGCCCTGCGACATCCACATCCGGCGCGATCTTGAGCAGCAGCGGCACACGCCGGCCAGTCGCATCGGCCAACCGCACGCGGACCTCGCTCAGGCCGCCAAGCAAGGCATCGAGCTTGCCGCGTTCCTGCAGATCACGCAGGTTACGGGTATTCGGCGAGGAAATATTGATGGTCACGTAGTCGGCGCAGTCGTAAACCGTTTCCAGGCCGACGCGGTAGTCGCCCAAGGCCTGCTCGATCGGCGTATCGAAGTTCTTGCCGATATTGATGCCGATGACACCACGGTAGGCGGCGCGTTCGCGCACCCCCCGCACACGCTGCGCCAAGGCGGCGACGCCCTGGTTGTTGAACCCCATGCGATTGATCAGCGCCTGCTGCGCCGGCGCACGAAACAGGCGCGGCCGCGGATTGCCGGGCTGCGGCCGTGGCGTGACGGTGCCGACCTCGACGAAGCCGAAGCCGAGGCGGCCATACGCTTCGATCGCCTCGCCGTTCTTGTCCAGGCCCGCCGCCAGGCCGACGCGGTTCGCGAAGCGCAGGCCGAGGCAGTCGAAGGGATCGTCCTTCACGCCCCCGCGGAACGGCAGCGTGGCCAGTCGCGGCAGGTGTTTCATCGCCGCCAGACTCAGTTCGTGCGAACGTTCGGCGTCGAGTGCGAACAACAGCGGGCGTAGCAGCGCGTAGAAATCGCTCAAGAGTCGCCCGCGTCGGGTGAATCGGGGGGGGCGGCTGAATTCGGTCTTGATGCGGCCGGCAACGGATTCAAAATATGGCCGAGCTTGTCGGCCTTGGTCGTCAGATAGGTTTCGTTGTGCGGGTTGCGTCCGCAGACGATTGGCACGCGCTCGACGACCTCGACACCGCCGCTTTGCAGCGCGTCGACCTTGCGCGGGTTGTTGGTCATCAGCCGCACGCGGCGCAGATCGAGATCGAACAGCATGTCCAGCGCCAGCGAATAGTCGCGAGCATCCGCCGGAAAGCCGAGGGTTTCATTGGCTTCGACGGTGTCATGGCCCTGGTCCTGCAGCGCATAGGCGCGAATCTTGTTGGCCAGGCCGATACCGCGCCCTTCCTGCCGCAGATACAACACCAGGCCGCGACCCTCGGTCGCGATTCGCTGCAGCGAGTGCTCAAGCTGGAAACCGCAGTCGCAGCGCAGGGAGAACAGCGCGTCACCGGTCAGGCATTCGGAATGGATGCGCACCAACGGGGGCAATCCGCCGAGATCGCCGATCGAGATCGCGAGATGCTCTTTGCCATCCTCGGTCAGATAGACCGCCATGTCGAACACCGCGAACGGCGTCGGCAGCTTGGCCTGGGCGACGCGACGCGGTGGCCCTTTTCGGGCCACCGCCGGCTTTGCGATGGTCGGGATCACTGACCGAACCAGTTCTGGCCGCAGACGCGCAATACCTTGCCGTTGACACCACCGGCGTACGGCGAAGCCATGAAGGCGACCGCTTCGGCAATATCGAGCGGCTTGCCGCCCTGTCCCAGCGAACACAGGCGGCGCCCCACCTCACGCGGAATCATCGGCATGGCTGCGGTCATCTGGGTTTCGATGAACCCGGGCGCGATCGCATTGATCGCACCGCCATGCTCGGCGAATTTCGGCGCCAGCGCAGCGACGTAACCGATCAGGCCGGCCTTGGTTGCACCGTAGTTGGTCTGGCCGGCATTGCCGCCGATCCCGCCAATGGAGGAAATGCAGACCATGCGCCCGGCGTCACGCAGCACACCGTTCAGGAGCTTTTCGTTGAGACGGATGATCGCGCCGAAGTTCACGTCCAGGACCTGATCCCACCAATGCGGCGGCATGTTGCGCAGCGTCTTGTCGCGGGTGATACCGGCGTTGTGGACGATGATGTCGGCACCGCCGAAGCGGCTCATCAACTCGCTGGCGATCAGCTCCGGCGCGGCGGCGTCGGTAATGTCCGCAGCCAGGGTCTGGCCACCGATGGCGCCCATGGTTTCCGCCAGGCTCTGCTCTTCCTGCGGACGGTCGATGCCGATGACCTGTGCGCCTTCACGCGCGAGGACCTCCGAGATCGCGGCACCAATGCCACGCGCGGCGCCCGTCACTACGGCGACTTTGCCGGTCAAGGAGGCTGTCCAGACCGCCGGCATATCGCCCTTGGCATCGAGCTGCAGGCACTGACCGCTGATATACGAGGAATGGTCCGACAGCAGGAAACGCAGCGCGCCCGGCAGCGCGGCATCGGCCGCCGGGTCGACCTCGAGTAGGTTCACCGTCGAACCCTTGCGACCGATCTCCTTGCCCAGCGAACGCACGAAGCCGCGCAGCGCCGCCGCGGTGGCCGCTGCATCGGCGTTCTCGACGTGGGCCGGCAGGCGTCCGATCACGACCACGCGCCCACCGGGCGCGAGCTGGGACACCAACGGCTGCACGAAGTCGAACAGCACGCGCAGATCGCTGGGCAGTCGCGCGCCGCTGGCGTCGAATACCAGCGCCGCACTCTTCTCCCCCTCGCCGGGGGCCGGCTGGTTGGTCAGTGCGACACTGGCTTCATTGGCGGCCTTCTTCAAGGTCTCGATGCCGCCGACATCGGCGCGAACCCGCACCGTGGCGCCGCTGTCGTGCAGGCAGCGCAGCAGTACCGGCAGCAAGTCGGCGCCATGGGTGGCACCGACCGACACGGCGCGGCTGACCAAGGGCTGATCACTCCAGCCGCTGGTGTCACGTCGTAATCGAGGCGGCTGCGGCAGCCCCATCATCGATGACAAGGCTCGTCCGAAGGACGTATGCGAAAACTCCAGATAACGATCGACCATGATTGTGGTCCCGGAAAAGTGGCGCGCTATTATCGCAGTGTCGCGCAGTGGCGGACAGCGGCATCGGCGAAAGGCAAGGTTTTTCGATTGACGGCGGCCACGGGCTTGTGACTAGACTCTCGCGCAGAAGCGCTGCGCGCAAAGAGTTTCGTCGGGAAGCAAACGGGGTCGTGCCGGCAGTCGGCCCGGACCGTAGATCAGGGCACGCGCTCAGGGCGGTGGATCGGGACGAAACACATCACATGTCGTGGACGTCTGCGTATCGCATCTGAACGAATGCATTTCAAACAGGGAGAAGCCGGTATCGGGCGGCAGTCCGGCACAGCCGGTCGCAGGAGGGCACAGGCTTGGGCAAAAATCCACATCCACTCGGCACCTTGGTCGTCGTCGTCGTCATCGCGGCCGCGACTTACTTCGCCTTCGACCTGCTGGCATCAAACGAGAAGGCCGATTCCGCCGACAGCGGGCGCCTCGATCCGGAGTCCGTGTTCTCGGGCTCCGTGGACCCAATGGATGTGGCGCTGGACGACAGCGACTCGATGCCGGTACCGACCAGTGGCGGCCAGACGGCGATGGTGGGCACGGCGACATCACCCGACGCGGCGGCGACCGAAACCAACGGGGGTGCCGCCGACACGGTAGACGATCCCGCAGAAGTGGAGGACACGCTCGAAGCGGAATCGGGCGACGACGCCGAGCTGAGCGAGCACATGGCCGCCGATCCGGAGCCGAGCTACGGCAGCAAGCCAATGCCGGCACCGACGCCGGAGGCCCGACCGGAACCGGGCCCGGACGCCAGCGATGAGCCGATGAGCCCGGCGCCGCCCCCCCGCTCCGCTACCCGGACCCAGGCCGCGCCCAAGGCCTCGAACACGACGGTGGAACGCGCAGGCCCGCCCGACGCCCGCCTGGTTTACCAGTGGTGGCCGGCGCAGCCGCGTGCCGGCAGTTTCGGCCTGATCTACGCCGGACAGCTCGCCAAGCGATCGGCGATCGCGCTCAACTTCTCGCAGGCCGTGGACCCGACCAGTGCCGGCGCACTCAAGGTGCTCGACGACAGTGGCAAGCCGGTCAGCGGCGAATGGGAGCCGGCCGCGAGCAATCCACGCATGCTGGTGTTCGAAACGCCAGCCGCCGGCCGCTACACGGTGGTCGTCGGACCGGAAATCAAGGACCAGCGCGGGCGCGAGCTGGGCTATCGCGCAGAGGGGCCGGTTTATCTGCGTCCATAGTCTTCGTAGTCCGGCGCCCTGTGGCGGGCGTGTCGGCTTCGGTCACGACACCGTCGCGAAGCGCCGATAGGCTTTGTCGACCGGAACGAGCGAATCATCGCTTTGGGTGGCGCATGCTGCATGTGAAATCGACCCGCTATGGATGCCTCTTGATCGTGCTGCTCGCCCTGGCCGGTTGCGGCGGTGGTGGCGGCTCCGACGATGGCGGCGGCGGCAATGGCGGGAACGACGGAAATGGCGACGGAACCGGCGCAGTAGACGGCGGCGATACGGTAGTGCCGCCGATCACGGTCGGCAGCGCCGGCGACGAATCCTGGTCGGCCGCGCTGCGCTGGCTGGACGTGGTGAAACACTCCGACCGCTTCGACGAATGTCACGGCGACGATGCCATGCAGTGCTCGCGCGGCGCTCGTTCCGGCAGTGCGCTCGGCAGCGCAGTGTTCGACTGGGCTGAAGACGAGCTCGCGGCCATTCCGGAATTGCGTTTCCACCAGCGTCAGATCTGGGATTTCCCGGTGTACAAACCGGATGCCTATTCGCTTGAGGTGCAGACCGCCAGCGGGAACTTCAGCCCCGCGGTGTTCCCTTGGTACTACACCGGCCAGACCGGCGCCGACGGCGTCGGTGGCGACCTGATCGGCTACAGCGCACTCGCATTGGGTGATCGCCACGCCGGCAAGATCGTCATCGTCAATTTCGACCCCTTTCTCAATGCCGGCGTTGAAACCGTGACCGACAGCATCCTGCATCTGCGCGATCAGGGTGCGGCCGGCGTGGTTGCGATTTCCGAGGGGCCCGCCAACCAGATCATCGCGCAAACGATGTCGAGCCTCGACGAGCTGGCCGGCATTCCGGTGCTGATCGTCGGCAAGCAGGATGGCGAGCAATTGCGTGACATGGTCGGCAACCCTGCGCGACTGGTGCTCGATGCCCGCTATGAAACCCGGCCGACGCGCAACAGCGCCGATGCCAGCGGTGTGCCGGTACCCGGCGTCAATGTCATGGCCTATCTACCGGGCGCCGACAGCAGCAACATCGTCGTCATCGGAACGCCGCTCAACAGCCTGCTGTTGGCTGCCGGTGAGCGCGCGCCCGGCGCCGGGATTTTCGTCTATCTGGCGCGCTACTTCGCGCAGCTCAGCCGCGAACAGGGGCCGCCGCCGTATTCGATCTATTTCGTCGCCACCGGCGGCCATGAAGTCTACGGCTACGGCTTGGGGCGCTTCTTCGCCTGTCTGCCGACGGACCGCCTGGTCGCCTACGTGCATCTGGGCTCGGGACTCGTCTACCAAGGCTACGATCAGGGCAGCGGGGAACCCGTGGCGCGCGATGGCATGCATCAGACGCGAACGCTGTCCAATTCCGAGAACCTGATACTGCGCTCCATCACCGATCAGGCCTTCGGCAGCGCCAGCCTGCAGCCCCTGTTCAATCTGCCACCGTCGCTGTTCAATCCCGGCGAGGCCAGCGTGGCCTACTCCGCCAATGTGCCGACGATCAGCATCTCCGGCACCAATCCGTATTTCCACACCGCGGCGGACGATCAGGATCAGATCTACAAGCCCGCGCTGGGCGACATGGCGCTGGCCTATCGTTCGGCCGTCGAGGGCATTCTGGCGACAGACGCCGACAGCCTGCGCAATGCCAATGTACTGGCCGGAATACTCGGCGGAACGCCGCCGCAGTTCGAATGCCCCGCTCCCTTGGAAGCGCCCCTGCCCTGATCGCCGGACGGCAAACCGACTCCGACCCGCCGGTTCACGGCTTGCAGGCGCCCGCCCTAAGCGTTTACGGTCGCAGCTGGCCTGCCCGAACAATATCTCCGATGGCGCTACGCAACGCGGTTCAGCTGATTTGCTACCCCAACCGCATGGGCAAGGATCTCAAGGATCTGTACGAGATCATCGAAGCTCATTTTTCCAAGGCCATCGGCGGCGTGCATATCCTGCCGCTCTATCCTTCGAACGCGGACGGCGGCTTTTCGCCGCTGACGCACAAGGAAGTCGACCCGGTTTACGGCAGCTGGGAAGACGTCGAACGCATTTCGTCCAAATATGATCTGTGCCTGGATCTCACGCTCAATCACATCTCCGACGAATCGGTCGAGTTCAAGGATTTCCTCGCCAACGGCTACAAGTCCGAATACGCGGATCTGTTCGTGCACGTGGACCAACTCGGCGAAATCCGGCCCGACGATCTGGCCAAGATCCACATCCGCAAGGAGAAGGAGCCGTTTCGGGAAGTCACGTTCGCGGACGGCACCGAGGGGCGCGTCTGGTGCACCTTCACCGAGAAGCAGATCGACCTCAACTACGATTCCGAGCTGACCTACGATCTGATGGAGAACTACATCAGCTTTCTGACGGCGCGCGGGGTCAAGCTGTTCCGGCTAGACGCCTTCGGCTACACCACCAAGAAGCTCGGCACCAGCTGCTTCCTGGTCGAGCCGGACGTCTATGAAATCTGTTCCTGGATCAACGGCGTGGCCGCCAAGTACGGCGCGGAGACCTTGCCGGAGGTCCACGACCACCCCAGCTATCAGTACGCGATCTCGCTGCATCACATGCGGCCTTACGGCTTCGCGCTGCCGCCGCTGCTGCTGTACTCGCTGCTCGACGGCGACAGCCGCTACCTCAAGCAATGGCTGCGCATGTGCCCACGCAACCAGATCACGGTGCTCGATACGCATGACGGCATCTGCATTCCGGACGTGGAAGGCGTGCTGCCGCATGACAAGATCCAGCACGTCATCGACAACGTGTCGGCCCGCAGCGCGGACCCGATCCTGCGCCGCTCCGCCGCCAACGTGCACAGCGTGGGTGCGATCTACCAGCTCACCTGCACCTACTATGACGCGCTCAAACAGAACGACGATGCCTACATCGCCGCCCGCGCCATCCAGTTCTTCGCGCCGGGCGTGCCGCAGGTCTACTACGTGGGCCTGCTCGGCGGCACCAACGACATCGAGCTGATGGAGAGCACCGGCGAACTGCGTGACATCAATCGCCAGTGGTACGCGCGCGAGGACATCGACGCCGCGATGAAAAAGACCGTGGTACGCCGCCTGCTCAAGCTGATGGAGTTCCGCACCACTTACCCGGCCTTCGACGGCACCTTCCACCTGCAGTACTCGAACGAATCCAGCGTCTGCATCGAATGGCGCAAGGGCGAATTCATCTGCAATCTGTTCGTCGACCTGATCTTCAAGAAGACCACGATCCGCTACGTCGATCCGAAGTCCAAGCGCATGCTGACCATGACTTGCTGACCGGCCTCAGTCCGGAAAATCGAGGCTGAGGTCTTCGCCATCAGCCAGCGTTGCGCTGAGACTGTCGATAAAGTCCAGTCCATCGAGCGAAGCCGGGTCCTCGTCGTCAGCCTCGCAGGTCACCGCCACCGTATAGTTGCCGCCGGGAAGAAAGCGGAACGTGAATGTGTAGCCGGTCCCGTCCGCCAAGGCGCTGACCGGCGCCGAGGCATAGGGCTGAACGGACGACGCCACGGTGCCGTTTCGGTAGTAGTCCGAAGGCGTTTTTCCGGAGCCCTGAAACAGATAGGCCGCGACCTGGCCGTCGGCGACCTCGCTGGCACTGCAGGACTCTCCATGAAGATAGGCGCTGCTCATCTCGCCGCTGAGCGAGGCCGCATCGTCGCTGGACACCGCACGCAACACAGGGTGCAGTGTGTAGTCGCCGCCCTCCGCGATCAACGAGAACGGCAGCTCCAGCGTCACGATCAGCTCGGATGAGGATTCGGAGTCGATCTCAAGATCAACATCGGCATAGTCGTCCGCCTCCTCCACCGCCAGCGTGTATTCGCCGCCGTCCGCCAGGCTCAGTGTGGCATCGTCGTCAAACTGCACGAGCACGCCGATCACCGAGGCATCGAGGTCCACGCTGAACTGCGAGGCCTGATAGAGACCACCGTCGACGTACGCCATGAGGTCGATGCTGCTGCCACTCCCGTCGCCGTCGAGCGTCTCGTCCTCGTCGGTCAGCAATCTCACCTCGGACACGGACAGTTTCAGCGTCTCGGCGCCGAGGCCCTCGGCCGGACTGATCGTCAGATCGGTGGTCACGTCGGCATTGCAGGCGCACAGCAAAACGGTGGCACACAGCGTTGCGGCCTTGGGCATCACAATCGGAAAGCGCATTCGTCACAGGGTTCGGGGATTTGATGCGAACCCTAGCCGCGATCACCCCGTGCGATCGTCTCCGCTCTGTCGGAATGCGTATCAATGTGTTTCCAATCCGAACGAATCGCTGGGTACCGGTGTCCACGCAATCTCACTTTCTTCGTTGCGACAAGGGTCAATACAATATGGGGGAATCGGTCATGAACCGGGGACGCATCCTGCTGGTGGACGACGATGCACGCCTACGCCAGATGGTGGCGGAGTATCTGGATCGACATGGCCTGAGTTGCGAGCAGGCCGAATCGGCGGCGGCCGCCGAGCGCTGCCTGTCCCGAGACCGGTTCGACCTGGTGGTGCTCGATCTGATGCTGCCGGACGAGTATGGGATCGCCTTGTGCCGTCGCCTGCGCGAGCAATTTCCGGATCTTCCGATCCTGATTCTGTCGGCGCGCGGCGACGATGTGGACCGCATTATCGGCCTCGAGGTCGGTGCCGACGATTACCTCGCAAAACCCTGCAATCTGCGCGAACTGGTGGCACGCATCGTGTCGATATTGCGGCGCAGCGCGCGCAGCAGCCAAGCGCACCACGAAGGTGAGTCGCGTCGCGTGCGCTTCGGTGATTTCGAACTCGACCTGTGGGCGCGCACGCTGCGCCGCCACGGCGAGATCATCAAGATCACCACCGGCGAATATCAGCTGCTGGAGGTGCTCGTAACCCATGCCCGCCGCGTGCTGAACCGTGACGAGCTGATCAGCCTCGCCTCAGGACGGCGCCGCATCTCCCTGTCGCGCAGCGTCGATATCCTGATTTCCCGGCTGCGGCAGGTACTTGAAATCGATCCCGCCTCGCCGCGCTACATCCAGACTGTCTGGGGCCGCGGCTACATGTTCGTACCGGACGCACCGCAATGAGCCTGCGACTTCTGGCTGGCCTGCTGGTCGTCGCGGCGGCGTTCGCGGTACCGTTCTGCAATCTGGCGCTGCTCGAAGCGATACCGCCACCGGACATGACGGTTCGCGTACGCACCTGTACCGAAACCGGCCCCGGTGTCGGCGCACAGGCACAAAACGGCGACGACCCATGCATTCCGGTGGACCGGGCGGGCGCGTTCGAACGGCGCGTGCGCCTGCCGGTGCCGCTGTTCATGCGCATTCCCGGCCTGCTGCGCGAAGGCGGCCCGCCGATGGGGCCGCCGCCCGGCGAAGGGCCGCCCGAAAACGGAGGCCCACCGGGCTTCGATGGCCCTCGCCCGATCAGCGTGTCGTTCGCCGACCTGCGTGCGGTGCGCAGTCACTTCCTGATCGTCAACCTGCTCAGCCTGCTGATCGTGACCGTGGCCACGATACTCGTGTTCTCGCTGATCCTGCGCCGACCCTTGCGCGCGCTGCACGGCGCCATCGGCGACATCGAACGCGGCGCGGCGCCACCGGCCTGGGCCGTACACGGCCCCGCCGAACTGCGCACCGTCGGCCAGGCTCTGGTGCGGCTTGGCGCGCAGCAGCGCAGCAATGTGCAGGAGCGCGAAATCATGCTCGCCGGGCTGTCGCATGATCTGCGATCGCCGCTGGCGCGGATTCAGGCGGCGATCGATCTGCGTTCCGAGGATGACGACGACTGGCGCGATACCCGGCGCGATATCGGGGAGATCGACCACATCGTCACCCAGTGCATCGACTTCGCCCGCAACGGCCAGGACGAGCCGCTGAGCCGGCTCGCGCTGGACGCCCTGTTGCGGCGCGCGATCCCCGACGCCAGCCAGCGCGGCGTCAGCCTGCAATTGGATGCTTCCGAACCGGTGCCGATGCGGCCGCTGTCCCTGGCGCGCGCCGTGCGCAATCTGATCGGCAACGCCTGCGTACATGGCGCGCCACCGGTGCGCGTTGAGACCGGCTCGGACCAGAACGAGGTGTGGTTGCGGGTAATCGATGCCGGCCCCGGACTCGATCCGGCCGCCTGGGATGAACTGTGCAAACCGTTTTCACGGACCAGCCAGGCACGCCACCCGGGCGGTGCCGGGCTTGGTCTGGCCATCGTCGCGCGGGTCGCGGCAATACACGGGGGGGCGGTCAGGCCGATACCGGCCACCGGCGACGAAGGCTTCGCCATCGAATTGAGGCTGCCGAAGCATCCCGCATCCGGCTGACCCCTCGGCACCGCGCCAGCCGGCACGGACAGAAACAATTCGACATCGGTTCAAGCACACCCGAAACACGCGCACCGGCACGCTTCAACTCCTGATTCATCCCCCTTTGTTCTTGAGGAGTTGCTCCATGCCCATGGGTCTGTGCGCGGCCGCGCCGCGCCGTTCTCACCTTGCCGCTTCGCTGCGCCGGATGATCCGGACTGCGTTCATGCCACTGTTCGCCGCAGCCTTGCTGAGCGCCTGCGGCGGTGGCGGCGATGACGATGATTTCGATCTGGTCTCGGCCTATCAGGTGCTCGGCCAGTCCGGATTCAGCGGTGCCAGCGCCAACCAGGGCAATGGCAACGCCGACGCCGGAACCCTGGCGCAACCACTCGGAAATATCGCCACGAACGGCAGCGTGCTGTTCGTAGCGGACAGTTCCAACAACCGTGTCCTGGGTTTCAACGCCGTGCCGACAACGAATGGCGCGAGCGCCGATTTCGTGCTGGGGCAGGACGATTTCACCTCCAGCGTCGGCGGCATCGCCCGCAACAAGCTTGCCCTGCCCGCCTCGGTGTTCCTCGGCAATGGCTATCTGGTGGTCGCCGACGCTGGCAATAACCGCGTGCTGATTTGGAACTCGATTCCCGCCAGCGCCACCGATCTGCCGGATGTGGTAATCGGCCAGAGCGACTTCACCACCAAGACCAGCGGCACCTCCGAGACCGCGCTGGCCTACCCGACTTCCGCGATCGTGGCCGGCAACTCCCTGATCGTGGTCGACCAGAACAACAACCGCGTGCTGGTCTGGGACGAGGTGCCCTCCAGCTCCGGCGAACCGGCCAAGCTGGTGCTCGGCCAGTCCGACTTCACGACCAAGACCGCCGATGATGAAGCCGACGAAATGAACCGGCCAGCGACCGCGTGGAGCGACGGCGTACGCCTGCTGGTCTCCGACTCCGGCAACAACCGCGTGCTGTACTGGTCGTTGCTGCCGCAGTCCTCTGGCGAGGAAGCCGACTACGTCATCGGTCAGAGCGATTTCGGCCGATCCACGTCTGGCACCTCGGCCAGCGCCCTGCGCACACCGTACGGGGTGACCTCCGACGGCACCAGCGTGTGGATCGCGGACTCCGGCAACAATCGGGTCCTCGAGTTCGGCTCCTTCCCGATCGCCAACCAGACCAGCGCCAATTCCGTGATCGGCCAGGACGAGGACAGCTTCACCTCCAGCACCGCCAACGACGACGACCAAGACGGCGATGTCGACGACGAACCGAGCTCACGCACGCTCAGCGGCGCCACTGGCGTCTACGCCAACAACGGCACCCTGTACGTCACAGACCGCAGCAACAACCGTGTCCTGTTCTTCCCGCAATGAGGGCAGGCCCGCGGTTCACGGCGCTGGCCATCGTCGCGATGAGCAGTCTGTGCGCTTGCAGCGATCCGGTCGGTGAAGGCGAGACCATGGCCGGTATCGACGTGCGCTACGAAGGCCAGGATTCCATGACCACCTACGAATGCTCGGCCTTCAGCCTGAGTGCCATCGGCCTGTTCGAGGACGAGGACGGCTCGATCTCGGAAAGTGATTTCAGCTCTAGGGTGAACTGGAGCTCGTCCAATCCCGCGGTGGTGGAGGTCAGCAATGGCGACGTGGAAACGTATCCGGGCTCGCTCAACTACTACAGCCCCGGCGCGATCGTGGCGCGTTCGCCCGGGGCAGCGGTGATCCGTGCCGAGTTCCTGGACTTCGTCGACACTTTCACCGTCGGCGTCTCCGAAATCTACCAACTGCGTATCGAGCCTGCGCTGACAAACCTGGCGCCCGAGTCGGTGCAGACCTTCTCGCTCAAGGCGCAGCTGGTCGAGGATACGGCCGAAGTGGACCTGAGCGGCGCCGCGCTTTGGTCCTTGCCGGATTCGAGTTCACCCGCCGCACTCAACAGCGGCTCGACCGTCACGGCCTACAAGAAGCCCTTGAACAGCCCGTTTCCGCTGGAGGCGGAACTCGCCACCTGCGGACGCACGATCGAGCACTCGTTACAGATCGGCGCCGTGGCTACGCTGGAACTGGAAACCGAACAGGCGGACGATCTGCCGGTTCCGCTCGGCGTAACCGACAGCCTGCGCGTGTACGCCCGCTTCGAGGACGCGACGGCACCGCGCCAGAACCTGAGCGCCCAGCTTGCGATCGACCAGGTTCTGGGCGACGACTCGGACGCCTCGCTACTTGCATCCAGCGACAGCGTCTACGGCAACGACATGCTGTTGTTGACGGGCCTGAGCGAAGACGAGCCGGTCCAGTACGAACTGACTTTCGAAGGCACCGACGACAGCATACTCACGCGCGAGTACGTTTATTCGGAACTGGAACTGGTGTCGTTTCGTGTGGACCCGGTGGAGGCTTATCTGAGCTATCCGGATACCCTGTGGCTCAGCGCCTACGGGACTTTCGAGGACGGCTACGAACGCACGATCACGCGCGATGTGGCGCTGAGCACTCTCGACGAAGGCATCGTCACCGTGGATTCCGGCAACAACGCGGGCTACATCACCTCGGTCGGTGACAAGGGTCGCGGCACGATCCAGGCCTCCACCACGATCGACGAGGAACGCGTGACCCGCTACAGCGATATCGAGGTGGACGTTCCATAGGGCCGACAGGCCGGCGCCTATGGAATCTCAAGCACGAAACTGTCCGACACGCCGGTATAGGGACCGTCGCCGGTCGCGCCTTGGTGACGGATGCGATAGGTGCCGGCGGGCGTGCCGGCCGGCAGGTACCATTCGATCTCCGCGACGTGGGCACTGCCGTAGCCGGACTGCTGGTAGCGGTAGCGGGTTTCGTAGTCGTCGTCCGTCGCCACCAGCTGCCAGCTGTCGCCACCGAGCCGCTCCACATAGAGATAACTCGATTCGGACTTCAGATCGTTGCGTGGATGGCCGGCGTAGAAGCTGGCTTTCACCACCACCGGATCGTCGTCCGTCAGTTCGTAGACCGGTTCCGGCTGCTGCAACACGTCCCCGAATTGCGCATCGCCCGGCGGATTGCCATCGCCGCTTTGCGGCACGTGAACCAGCAAAGTGCGCAGCGCGGCATAGTCCGAGACTTGGTACGGGCTAAAGGGCTCCATGCCGGCCCGCACCTGGCCCGCCAGGCGCGTGACTTCCTGGATCACGGCGTCGAGCGTCCACGGACCGTACAACGTGGAGGCGCCTTCATATTGCTGGGTGCTGTATTCCTCGCGCGTGGTCAGGTAATGCGCGAAGGCATTGGAGTAGCCGGCGATCACCGCGTAGTCGATGCCGGCGTCCGCCAGTACCTCAAGCACCGCTTCGCGGATGCGGCGCCCGGACATGGTGGTGACTTCCCAGGGCAGCGCGACCAGCGCCAGATTGCCGAGCGTGATCACCTGCACCGGCTGCACGCTCGGCGCCAGACCCTGCAGGGGATTGAACGGCGACACGAACAGCGGCAGCAGCACCGGCTTTTCATCGTGGCAGCGCAGGCCCAGCGGCAGCGCACTGAGCGTACAGCCGAGCGGCTCCAGCAGTTCGGACGGAATCGCACCGGCGCCCAGGGACCCGAAGATCGTCGCGAGGTAATCCGCAGCCTGCGCCAGTTCGTCCGGCCCGACCGGACAGGTCGCGCCGGTCTCGCTGAGCGGACCCCGCCCGTCCTCGGCGCCGGCCGCGAAGGCCACACCCAATGCCGGCTGGCAGGTCCGCTGATGGTCGGCACCGTCCGGCTCGAACGCCGCCGGATACTCGCGCGGCGCTTCGATATCGATGGCGCTGAAGTCGATCATGTAGCTGTGCGCGGTGACTTCTCCACGCAGCTTTCGCTCGGCACCGGCATACAGATCGCGCGCATGCGCGTACTGCTTGTAGCCGGCGATCAAGGTACTTTCGTAATCGTCCTGTCCGCCGCCGCGCTGCTGAAACGGCTCCCCGGCCAGATCGCGGGTTTCGGCCTCGCTCAGCTCGGGCATGAACAGGTTCGGCGAGCTGTCGCCGGAGTCCGTATTGAAGAAGCCGGCCACGAACTTCGGCGCCATCGCATCCCGCCGTCCGTAGTCCTTTTCCCATCGCTGCGCGGCATAACCCTTGTTGTCGCCGGACAGCAGATAGTTGATCTGCGACAGCGAGGTGCCGTGTATCGCATACCAGCTCAGCGCACCGATATCGTCGGAGCCGCGCTTGAGCCGGATCAGGCTCATCATGCGATTGGTGTTGACCTCGCGTCCCTCGGTATCGAGGAAGGCGTCGCGCTCCTCCGCGGGATCGACGGCGTAGGCGACAGCCGAACGGTTGACGTTGCCATTGAGCAGTTCCCCCTGCGCGTACAACACGGGCGCCGGCTCGGCAGCGAGCATGTCGCGATGCGCATGGCGAATCGCGCGCACGATACCGGCCACCATCGCGTCGTAGCTTTGCTGATCGAAACCCAGCGCGAACACGTTGTAGAGATCGTGGAACGCCTGCCCGGCCGCCGAGGCATGGCTGTGCGTCGCCGAGATCATCAGATTGTCGGTATCGTAGAACGCACCGAGATCGTCCTGGGTATCGGCGGCGATCGCTCCGAGCACGCCCTGTCGTACCGAATGGAACATCAAGGCCTGGTCGAGATTGACCAGCATCGCGCGGCCGCTGCGGCCGGCGCATTCGGATTCGAAGGCGAAAGCCCGCGCATACTGGCGGTCGAGCAATCCTGCGGATACCTGAGCCGGATCGGCATAACCCAGCATTTCCTCGTTCGCCGCCGGCCCGCTGACATCGCTCATGCCGGCGCCGAAGCGGAAGGCCTGGTTGTCGGCGCAGTCGCCGCTGTTGAGGGCAGCATCGGTCGCCCGCGGCTGCTCGCGCGGCGCATAGTGCGACAGGTCGGCCAACGGGGCGTCTCGCTCCGTGCGTGTCACCGCCAGGATCTGCGGTTCGGTCAGATTGCCGATCCGCAGACCACTGCTGTCCCCGCCTGCGCCGCCATCCGGCGACGGACTACCGCCACAGGCGCTCAGAAATGCCGTGAGCAGCGCGATCCACACGCGCCGCCTGCCGCTGCCGACTGTCTTGACCACGCCTCAATGCCTCCAGACACGAGGCCCGACTATCCCCCTGCCCTGGCGGCTGGACATTGACTGCTTGCGCCAGAACGCGAGCCCGGGCTCAGTGTGCGCGCTGGCCCGAGAAGCCCGAGGCGATATTGCGCGGCGGCGCCCACTGCACACGTTCACGGATCAACGAAGCGCGCTCGGCGAACGGGCTGTGTCCAGTCCAGCGGCGGAAGGCACGCGAGAACGCACTGGGCTCGGAATAACCCAGAGCCGCCGAGATATCGGTCAGGGTCAGGTGCGGCTCGGCCAGATAGCGTCGCGCCATCTCCAGACGCGTGTTGTCGACCAGGGCGTGAAAGGTCTGCCCGGATTCCTGCAGACGACGTTGCAAGGTACGTTCGCTCAGCCCCAGCGCCGCGGCCACCGCCACGGCACTGAGCATGCCGCTGCGCAGGCCACGCACGATCTGGCGTCGAACCTGGCCTTCGATGTCCTCGGCTGGCACGCGCGGAAGCTGCTGTGCGGCGGCACGCGCCAGTGCTTCCAGACTGTCGGGATCGCCGCCCGGCAGACGTGCGCTGAGCCAGTCCGTCGGGAACAGCAAGGCGTTGTAGGGTCTGGCGAAGTACACCGGCGCGCCGAAGAACTCGCGATGCAGGCTGGTGTCACGCGGTGCCGGATGCTCGAAGCAGACCGCGCGCGGTCGCCAGTCCGCCCGGCCGCTGAGCGTGCGGGCGATGCGCAGGGCCTTGGCCATGGCCATCTCCGCGTCGTGGCGGTAATCGATCACGCGCGCGTCCCGAATCGCGTAGCTGAGTATCGCGTCGCGGCCCTCGATCCGGATATCCAGTGCCGCACGCTCCTGATGCATGAAGAAGAAGCGCGACACACTCTGACCGACCGTGCCCAGATCCGGAGCCTGGCAGGACAGCTCGCCGAGCATCCCGAAGGTGCCGATCGACTGCGTCATGCCAAGCTTGAGCCCCAGCGACGGCTCTTCGCAGGCTCGCGCCGCCAGTTCCAGCACTTCGACGAAGCGCGCCACGTCGAGACGCGCCTCGGGATTGCGCAGGCATTCGATATCGACACCGAGCTGCCCACAGAATGCCACCACGTCAACATCGGCGGCCACCAAGTTCGCTTCGACTCCCTGCAGACCCGCGCAGCGAATCTGCGGTTGCTGCTTTTCCCTGTCTTCCATAACGCCTCCCGTACTGCACATATATTTAGTTTCAAGAGCGCACCGCCGAGTTCTTGGCGGGAACGGTCTTGACGCGGCTTTTTACTTGCATTTAGTGTGCCGACCAGTTGGTACATTAAATCAATATGATCCAGGCTCAAAGCTCCAAGGCCGCGCCGTCCTCCAACGGCCGCGGCCGCCCCAGTGCGCGCGAAGCCATGCTCGACGCCGCCGAACGCGTGGTGCTGCAAGCCTCGGCAGCACGCCTGACCCTGGACGCCGTGGCCCAGGAAGCCGCCGTCAGCAAAGGCGGCGTGATGTACCACTTTCCCAGCAAGGACGCGCTGTTGCGGGCCATGGTGGAACGCCTGGTGGAACGCTCGATCGCCGGCAGTCAGGCCGTGGCGGATTCGGCCGGCAATGGTCCGGGCCGCCAGATGCGCGCCTACGTCGCCGCGTCCACCGGCAATCCGCTGGGCAATGATCAGGTCGCCGCGTCGATGCTGGCGGCTGTCGCCAACGATCCGGCGCTGCTGGAGCCGGTACGCGAGTTCTTTCAGGCACGATTCCCCAAACTGGCACAGGGCCTCAGCCTGGAACGCGCGGCCGTGGTGCACCTCGCCACGGAAGGGCTGTGGATGATGGAGCTGATGCAGCTGTCCCCGTTTTCCCCGACCCAGCGCGCACGCGTGGTCAATGCGCTGCTCAAACTGACAGACGAAGGAAGCGTCGACTGATGAACGAGGCGCAGGCGCCGCAGGCCCGCTACGAGGCACTGGCCGATGCGATCGCGGGTCGGCCCCTGCCACTGGCGGTGGCCGATCTGGATCTGATCGAAACCAATGCACGGACCATGCTGGCGCGCGCCGGCACGCTGCCGATCCGGCTCGGCAGCAAGTCCATACGCTGCACCGAGATCATGCGTCTCGTGCAGGATCTCGATCAGCGATTCCGTGGCCTGCTGTGCTTTTCGGCGCGCGAGGCCGCCTGGCTGGCGACGCAGGGATTCGACGATCTGCTGGTCGCCTATCCGACCATGGAGCCGGTCGACCTGGCGGCCGTCGCCGAAAGTCCCGCGCGCATCGTGCTGATGATCGACGAGCCCGCCCACATCGATGCCCTGGTCGCGGCGGCGCGCCGATTTTCAGTGAGCTTCGACGTGGCGATCGATGTCGACATGTCGAGCCGCTTTCCGGCGGTTCATTTTGGTGTGCGTCGGTCTCCGATCGACACCCCGCAGCAGGCGCTGGAGCTGGCCCGGCATATCGAGAACAGCGAAGGCAAGGTGCGCCTGGTCGGCGTCATGGGCTATGAGGCACAGATCGCCGGCCTGCAGGACGACGTTCCAGGCAAACGTATCAAGAGCGCCATGATCCGGCGAATGAAGCGGCGTTCGATCGCCGAGATTCACAAGCGGCGTCAATCCGTGATCACGGCCCTGCGCGCCGCCGGACACGATCTGGAATTCGTCAACGGCGGCGGTACCGGCAGCCTGGAATCGACTGCGGCCGATCCCTGCGTGACCGAGGCCGCGGCCGGCTCGGGCCTGTATTCACCGGTGCTGTTCGATCACTTCCGTCAGTTTCGTCACGAGCCGGCCCTGTACTTCGCGCTGTCGGCGGCTCGTATTCCCTGCGAGGGCGTGGTGACCTGTGCCGGCGGGGGTTACGTTGCGTCCGGCCCATCGGGTGCCGACCGACTGCCGCGTCCGTTTCTGCCGACTGGCGGCAAGCTGATCGAGCTGGAGGGGGCCGGTGAAGTCCAGACGCCGGTCCAGTTCCCGCCGGACCTCAAGCTCCCGCTGGGGGCACCGGTGTTCTTCCGGCATGCCAAGGCCGGTGAGCTGGCGGAGCGCTTCAAGTATCTGCTGCTGATGCGCGGCGGCCGCATCGTCGATGAGGTGCCGACCTATCGCGGTGCCGGCCGCTGCTTCTTCTGATTCACGACCCGAGCCCGACTCAATGGACAGCAAGGACTCTCCCGCCCTGATATCCGAAAGCGGCGCGCGCTGGCGCAACTGGTCGGGCCGGGTGCGCTTCACGCCCAAGCGGCAGGCGCAGCCACAAACCCTGGAACAGTTGCAATCCGTCGTCCGGCAGACCTCCGACGCCGGCCGCAGGCTGCGCGTCTGCGGCAGCGGGCATTCGTTCGTGCCACTGGTTGAAACCTCGGACACTCTGCTCGACCTGTCCGGCCTGAGCGGCGTGGAAGCGGTCGACGGCACGCGAGCGACGGTCTGGGCCGGGACTTCGCTCAAACCGCTGGGCGGCCTGCTGCGGGCGCAGGGCCTGGGCATGCAGAACCTCGGCGACATCAACCGCCAGGCGCTCGCCGGCGCGGTATCGACCGGCACCCACGGCACCGGCCTGGGGCTCGGCTCGATTTCCACGCAGGTGGTCGGCATGACGCTGGTGCTCGCCGACGGCAGCACGCTGCACTGCTCGGCCACCGAGAATCCGGAGGTGTTCGCTGCCGCCCGCGTGTCCCTGGGTGCGCTGGGCGTGATCGCCAAACTGCAGCTGCAGCTGCAGCCAGCCTATCGCCTGCGTCTGCAGAAACTGGCGATGGATCTGGACGAATGCCTGGATCGGGCGCCCACGCTGGCGCGGGATCACCGTCACTTCGAGTTCTACTGGTTTCCGCACACGCGCAAGACCGGCGTCAAGCTGATGCAGCTCAGCGAGGAACCGGAATCGCGCACCGCGCTGACCACTGCCAGCGAAATCGTGATCGAGAACGGTGCCCTGGGATTGATCTCCAAGCTGGCGCGCGCCAATCCGGACTGGTGCGCGCCGCTGTCACGACTGATGGCCTGGTCGATGAAGGGCGATGCCGGCAGCATGGTCGCAGATGCACATCGCGCGTTTTCGACCGTGCGCTGGGTACGGTTCAATGAAATGGAGTACGAACTGCCGGCCGAGAACGGAGCCGACGCGCTGCGCGAGCTGGCCGAGTTCGTCGAGCGCAAGTCGATCCGCGTGCACTTCCCTGTCGAATACCGGTATGTGCAGGGCGACGACATCTGGCTGAGCCCGTTTTTCGGTCGCGATTCGGTGGCAATCTCGGTGCATCAGTATCAAGGCATGGACTTTCGCCCCTATTTCGACGGCGCCGAAGCGATCTTTCGCAATCACGGCGGTCGCCCGCACTGGGGCAAGATGCACAGCCTGGGCGCCACCGACCTCGCCGGAATGTACCCGCACTGGAACGATTTTCATGCGCTGCGCCGGCGGCTCGATCCGCAAGGGGTGTTCATGAATCCCTATCTGCAGGCCCTGTTCGGCGACTGAAGCGAGCCATGCCGCCCGCCCGCTACCGAGCGCTGGTGCTGTATGCCCTGTGGAGCGCGGCCATGCAGTTCGAGTGGCTGCGCTTCGCGCCGGTGGCCAATGCCACGGCTGAGGGCTATGGCGTCACGCTGTCGGCAGTGGCCTGGCTATCGCTGCTGTTTCCGCTGCTGTTCCTGCCGCTGGCCCTGCCCTGGGGCTGCTTGATCGACCGCTGGCCCTTGCGGCGCTGCCTGCTGCTGGCCGCCGCCCTGACCTGCGCCGGCGCCCTGTTGCGGGCGATGCACGCGGACTTCGGCCTGCTGCTGGCCGGCACCGTGTTGATGGCGGTGGCCCAACCGCTGCTGATGGCACTGATCGCCCGTCTTGCGGACAGCTGGTTCGATGCCCAAGGCGCGCTGCGTGCCACCGCGGTCGCCACCGCCTCGCTGTTCATCGGTATCGGAGCCGCCTTCGCGCTGGCACCACTGGCCGTAGGCGACGTCGCCGCCAGCCTTCATGTGGACGCGCTCCTGCTGCTGGCGCTGCTGTTGCTCAGTCTGTTGCTGTTCCCGGCCGATCCCGGCTCGCCGCGTACGGGCAGCGGCCAATCGTGGGGCGACATCTTCGCCCTGTTCAAGCGACCGTTGATGCTGCCCCTGCTGGGCCTGATCTTCTTCGGCAACGGCTACTTCAACTCGGTATTCACCTGGCTGGAACCGATGCTCGGCAGCGCCGGGATCGATTCGGCACAAGCCGATGTGATCGGTTTGTGCGTGCTGCTCGGCGGCGTGGCCGGACTGGCGCTGGTTTCGATGTGGGCGCCGTCGCCGCGACGAATCCCGTCACTGCTGCTGCTCGCCACGATCGCTGCGGTGCCGCTGACGCTGTGCCTCACCGGTTCGCAGAGCTTCGGCACGGTGCTGACGGCCGGGCTGCTGCTCGGGGCGCTGATGCTGGCGCCGCTACCCCTGCTGATCGCCATGGTCGCGCGGACCGCCGGTCCCGCACGTTCCGGCATCGCGATGAGCGCCTTCTGGCTGTCCGCCAACGCGGGTGCCGCCGCCATCATCGCCGCGCTGGGGCCTTTTGCCGATCATCAATGGTGGCGCGCCGCGGGATTCGCGCTGTGCCTGCCGCTGCTTCTGGAGGCGGCGATCGTGGTCGTCTTTCTGCGTCCGGCGCGGCCGCGCGACGGCGACATGCCCGAACCATCCAGGTAGACCACCCACTCGATCGCGACGGGCGTCGCGCGCTCCTTCCGGACGAGCGGCCTTCATGGTTCGACCCATACTTCATATCCGCGGTCCTCTGGTACGAGGACTACTGCAGGCTGGCGATCAGGCTGCGCCGGAAACGACGCGAGGCCGAATGGTTGATGGCGCTTTCGTGCAGGGCTTCGAGCAGCGTCTTGGCCTGCGTGCCATCGAGTCCAAAGGGATCGAAGCGATCTTCAAGCATGAAGCGCTGCAGAATGCCATGCACCGCCTCGCGTTCGCTGATGTAGTTCATCGCCCAGCCCGCGTAACGCCGCTGCACGATGCGTTCGTATTGCAGCAGGGTCAGCCGGCTGTGACGGGGGTCGCGCAGTATGCGCGCGTAGGTGTCGTTGACGGCATCGCGCGGCCCTTCCAGGCACTGCATGAAGTAGCCGGCACCGACGAACAGCGTGCCGCCGACATTCACGGCCCGGTTGTTTCGGAACGAAGCCTCGAGTATCGAACTCGCGACCTCCCCGGTGACGGGAACCAAGGCCCGGCTCGCGTAGAGCAATTGCACAAGCATTTGCGAAACATCCGCAGGCGGCGACGGCGCAGAGAATGAAACATTCGACGCGCGCCTGCCCGCTTCAAGGCCGACTGCCGTAGCCATGTCGAAGTTTGCTCGCGATCCAGCTCAGACCTGCGCATCGCTGCGCCGCCAGGGCAGCCCTACTGCCTGCGCGCGCCAGGCCTTGGCGTCTGATCGGCAAGCCGAACACCGTCCGCCGCGCGCGTATCCACGCGTCGTCGATGCTCAGCCGTCGCCGCAGCCCGATCCGGCTTGCTCCCGCCACAATCAGTCCGCCGCCGAACAGCGCAAACGCCGCGCCCCGCCAGCGCTGCGCGGTGTGCGGCTCGACTCTCATTTCGCAGCGGGCGGTCCGGTTGATCTGAATTCCGGGGGAAACCGGGAGCTCGTGGCGGCGCTGCAAATTCAGGTCACCCCGCGATCGATCGCGGTCCTTGCCGGTAGTTTCCCTGTCCACGCCGCGAGGGCGAAAAACACCGCTGTCCGGATTCGTCGGGGTCTGTCGTAACTCCCATGTGAGAGGGCATGTACAGGGCCGGAACCGGCCGGTTCCGAGCGGACGCTGACGCAGTGCGCACCGGCATCCGGACCCGACCGGATTGCCGAGGAAATCGCCATCCCTCACCTATTTGGGGGATACCACCCCTCATTTGGGGGATATCGCATATTTTTCTTCAAATTCCCATGTTTCCAAATCCTCATATCGCAAAATCCTTATGTTTTGTGACTTGATTCAAATCATGGAAAATCAAAAATGATCAGAATTTTCCGCCTGGAGGCGCCTATACTGGGCCAGTTGTTCGCTAGTTGCGGGGGAAGGGGATGATCAGGGCACGTGGGTTCTGCTTGGCTATGGTGCTGGCGCTGTCGCCCTGTCTGGCGGACGCGCAGGACGGTTTGCTGGACGGTGGCCTGCTCGATGACGGCGGCCTGCTGTCGGAGGACAGCGAGGATTCGGCGCAGGACGACACGACGACCGACGACGATCTGCTGGGTGGCGACGGCGACCTGCTTGGCGGGGATGATGATCTGCTCAGCGGGGAACTCGACGTCGCGCCAGAACCGGCGTCCGAACCCGCCGCGATGGCCGCCACCGACAAACTCACGGCGGACGAAATTCATCGCGCCCTGTTCTCGGAGAGCGAGTACCCCTCGGCCAATACCTGCGGCAGCTGTCATCCGCGCCAGTTCGCGCAATGGTCGGTGTCCCAGCACGCCTACGCGCAGCTGTCGCCGGTCTACATGGCGATGCAGCGCACGATCAATCAGCAGACCAGCAGCACCAATGGCGACTTCTGCATCCGCTGCCACACCCAGGTCGGCATGAACAAGGGGGAATCACCGTTCGTGTCCAATCTCGAGCGCCATCCGGCCTCGCGCGAGGGCATCACCTGCGTGGTCTGCCACCGCCTCAGCAAGCCCTACGGCAAGGTCAGCGGGCGCATCGCGCTCGAAACCGGCGACCTTACGGCACCGGTCTACGGCCCCACCAATGGCGATGTGCTGCGCAAGATCATCGATAATTCCGGCGGCACCCTGAGCACCGATACCGACAAATCGGGCCGCAAGATTCACGGCAATATCCGCACCTTCGAGTACATCGGCGAGTCCGGCTTCTGCGGGGTCTGCCACGACGTGAACCTGTTCGATGGCTTCAGGCTGGAAGAGGCCTTTTCGGACTACAAGCATTCGCCCGCCGCCGCTGCCGGCGTCAGTTGCCAGGACTGCCACATGGGCAAGATCCAGGGCAAGAACGCCGGCTACGACTTCGGTCCGGCGGCGCAGATCGGCAGCCTCAGCACGCCACCGCGCAAGCTGACCAACCATTTCTTCGGCGGACCGGACTATTCGGTGATCCATGCCGGCCTGTTCCCGCACAACATCGAGGCGACCAAGCTGGCGACGCCGCAGGACTGGTTGCTGTTCGACGACGAGGCCGGCTGGGGTACCGACGCGTTCGAAGACAACCTGCCGGATGACTACGAGTTCCCGGACCGCTGGAGCGCGATCGACGACCGCTATGACGCGCGCGCGATCCTCAACGACCAGCACGAGAAGCTCGGATGGGCGCGCGAGAAGCGTCTGGAAGTGCTGCGCAATGGCTACGGGCTCAGCGACATCAGCGTGAGCAAGCAGAGCGACGATTCGCTGCATTTCAAACTGACCGTGCGCAACATCATGGACGGTCACAGCGTACCCACCGGCTTCGACGCCGAGCGCCTGGTGTGGTTGAACGTGGTGGTGAAGGACGCCGAGGGCACGATACTGATGCAGTCCGGCGATCTCGATCCCAATGGCGACGTACGCGATTCGCATTCGGCCTACGTGCACAACGGCGATCTGCCGCTGGACAGTCAGTTGTTCAGCATGCAGTCCAAGTTCATCACGCGGAACGTGCGCGGCGGTGAGCGCGAGCAGGTGCTCACGGTGAACTACTCCGTCGACGCCCTGCCCTTCATCCGGCCGAGCACACAGTCGACGATCCTGACCGGTCAACCGGCGGCGGCGCGCAAGCATCGCTATGTGCTTTCGCCGGGCGGCGAGCGGGTCGCCAAGTACCGCAGCGATCTCAACGGCAAAGGGCCGTACAGCATCACGGCGCAACTGCGTATCGCGATGGTGCCGGTCAACCTGATTGCGGAAATCCAGCACGTCGGCTTCGACTACGGCATGAGCACGCGCGAAGTCGCGGACCGGGTCGTGGCCGGACATGAGGTGCTGTGGGAACGCCAGATGCAGATTGGCGGCACGACGGTCGCGCAAGCGGCCTCGAATCAATAGGCGCCGCACCTTGATCGGCATGGGTGCGGGTTCGGTGCGTGCAGACCTCACCAAGGGAGTCGCGGGCGTGAAACGGGTTTACAGGGGATCTTTGCTGCTCACGGCCATTGTTGGCGCCAGCCTGTGCGGCGGCTATGTCCAGGCATCGGACGAGTCCAGCCGTTTTCCGGACACGCCCAAGCCGTACCTGAGTGACGAGGAACTGCCCAAGCTGACGCCGCCAATCCTCGAACTCGGCGGACGCTTTCTCGGGCCTGGCGAAATCCGTCCGGGATTCCAGCTGCCCACAGGCGCCGTATGGCAACCGCGCTTTTGGCTGTACGGCGAGTTCCGCTCTGCCCTGCAGACCTTTGCGGACGAGGATGGCGGTGGCGGCAGCGAACAGCTCAACCGCCTGGACCTGTTCGGCAATCTCCAGCTGACGGGCAGCGAACGCATCCTGCTGGGCATACGACCGCTGAATCGCGATGGCGCGTTCACCGGCTGGCAGTTCGACCCGGACCGCGAGGATCCGTACGACGACAACCTCAACGCCGACCTCACCACGTTCTTCTTCGAAGGTGATTTCGGTGAGGTCTTTCCCGGCCTGGACCGCGACGACAGCGGCACGCTCGACATCGGCTTTTCGGTCGGTCGTCAGCAGATCACGGTGCAGGACGGCCTGCTGATCGACGATCGGCTCGATGCCATCGGCCTGACCCGAAACTCGCTGCGCTTCAGCGGCATCAACTGGCTGAACAACCTGCGCATCACCACGCTGTTCGCCTGGGACGAAATCGATCGTGACGACAACCATGACGATGACGGCGCGCGTCTCTACGGCATTTTTACGCAATGGGACACAGTGTTCGGCAATGCCTTTGCCAGCACCATCGACGTGGACCTCACGGTCGTCGACGGCACCGAGGGGCGCGGCGACATGATTGCGGGCGGTATCGGTGCGGTGCAGCGCATCGGTCTGGTCAATACCACCTTCCGCGCACTGTTCTCGGACGACTACGGCAGCGATGGCACTGACAACTCAGCTTCGGATGACGGTCAGCTGTTCTTCACGGAACTGTCGGTCACCCCCCACCACACGCACAACCTGCTGTACATCAACGCCTATTGGGGGCAGGACAATTTCTCGTCTGCCGCGCGCGACCCGCTGGCGGACGGACCGCTGGGGCGGACCGGCATCACCTTCGCCGCGAGCGCCGTCGGCAGTTATCCGGCGCCTCTGGGCAACCGTACCGACGACAGCTACGGCTGGGCCACCGGCTACCAGATGTTCTTCGACAGCAACCGCCGCCAGCTGATCGTCGAGCTCGGGCGCCGTAGCGACACCGAAGGCGCACGCACCGGCGGCGGCGCGCTGTCATTCCGGCTGCAGCAGGCGGTCGGGCGTCGTGTGCTGTTGCAGCTCGGTGGCTTCGCCTCATCGGTCGACCACGGGCCGGACCAGCGCGGCGCGCGCTTTGAACTGGTGGTGAAACTCTGATGGACTGGATGCTCTCCTCGCTTGCCGTGGAACTGCTTGGCGCCTTGCTGGTCATCGGCGCCGCCACCCATCTCATCTCGGTGCTGTGGCGCGGCGGCGTGGATGCACGGCTCGCGCACACGCAGCATGCGCTGCGCCTGCAGGTGCTCGAACAATCGCTGGCGACCGCCGTGTCGAAGCGCGTTCACGCGGAGCTCGATGCCAAGGGCGGATGGTCCGGCGTGCGCAAGTTCAGGATCGACCGCAAGGTCGCCGAGAACGACTTCGTCACTTCATTCTATCTGGTCCCGCACGACGGCAAGCCGCTGCCGCAATTCAAACCCGGCCAGTTTCTGACCTTCAATCTCAAGCTGCCGGACCGCCCCAAACCACTGGTGCGCTGTTATTCCCTGTCCGACGGACCCAATGAAACGGGCCACTACCGCATTTCGGTCAAGCGCCTGGACCCACCGCCGAAGCTACCCGATGCCCCGCCCGGCCTGTCGTCGAATTTCCTGCACCGAGTGATGGCGGCCGGCGAGATTCTGGACGTGAAGGCGCCGGCCGGCGAGTTCTTTCTGGATCTCGACGAGAACCGCCCGGTGGTGCTGATCGGCGGCGGTGTCGGCATCACGCCCGTGTTCAGCATGATCAAGGCCGCCTGCGCGGCCGGTTTCAGTCAGGAACTGTGGTTCTTCAGCGGCGCACGCTTCGGCAGCGACCAGATTTTCAAGGACGAACTGCGCGCCTTCGACGCTGCGCATGACAACGTCCACCTGCGGCTTTGCTACAACGAGCCTACGGATGGCGAATCCCTGGGCCGCGATTTTCATCACCATGGGCACGTCAGCGTCGAGCTGTTCAAGACCCTACTGCCTTCGAACAACTATGTGTTCTACATCTGCGGCCCGCCACCGATGATGGCCGCGCTGACCAAGGACCTTGCCGCCTGGGGCGTTCCGCCCGGCGATATCCGCATGGAAGCCTTCGGTCCGGCCTCGGTCAAGAAGACCGAGCGACAGCCGCCGGCTGCCGATGCACCCTGCCTCAGCGTCGAATTCGCGCACAGCGCCAAGACTGTGCAGTGGGGCACTGCCGACAGCCTGCTGGAGCTGGCCGAGGCCAATGGCATCGTGATCGATTCCGGCTGCCGCGCAGGCAACTGCGGCACCTGCGTCACCGCGATCCGATCCGGCGAGGTGGAATACCCGAGCCCACCCGCGGCCGCGCCGGACGCCGGCTCCTGTCTGCCCTGCGTGGCACGCCCCAAGTCGAATCTGGTACTGGACGCCTGATGTCTCCTTTCAAATCCTCGCTCAAATCCTCGCCAGCCCACGCCAGCCAATTGGAGTTGTCCCGATGAGTCACCGTCTCGTATCCGTACTGATCGCCCTCGCAGGTCTGATGCTGATGGGTTCTGCGTCCGCGCAGGAACTGCGTCTGGACCCGGCCAAGGTCATGGGGCCCACGGCCTGCGGCGACTGCCATGAATCCTCCCTCGCCGCCTGGCGCGGCACGCATCACTTCTCCACGTTCAAGGAAATGCCGCGCACCGAGGAGGCACGCTCGATCGCCGACAAGCTCGGCATCAAACGCATCAAGGCCGAAGGCGAATGCGTCTCCTGCCACTTCACTTCAAAGACCGACGCCGGTGAAACCGACACCATCGCAGGCATCACCTGCGAGTCCTGCCACGGCGCCGGCAAGGACTGGATCGAGGTGCACAGCGACTTCGGCGGCAAGGACGCGACCGCGAAAACCGAATCCGAAGCGCACCGGGCGACTCGCTGGGCGCAGTCCGAAGCCGCCGGCATGATCCGCCCCGGTAATCTCTATGCGCTCGCCGAGAACTGCTATCAGTGCCACACCGTGCCGCGCGAGAATCTGGTCAACACCGGCGGCCACACCGCCGGCAGCGACTTCGAACTGGTCGCCTGGAGCCAGGGCGAAGTGCGCCACAACCTTTGGTACAACGACGCCGCCAGCAACGAGGAAGCCTCGCTGAACCGCCGCCGCGTGATGTTCCTGGTCGGCCAGGCCCTGGATCTCGAATACGCGCTGCGCGGTGTCGCCAAGGCCACGGCGAAAGCCGAATACGCCGTGGCCATGGCCAAGCGGGCCAAGCGCTCGGCGCTGCGCATCAAGGCGATCTCCGACGCCGGCGTCGCCATTCCCGAAGTCGCCGCACTGCTCAAGATCGCCGGCTCCGCCAAGGTTTCGCTGAACAACGAGGCAGCACTGACCGCCGCGGCCGAACAGGTCGCCGCACAGGGCAAGGCCATCGCCACGAAGTACGACGGCAGCGAACTGGCCGCCGTCGATACACTGCTGCCCAAACCGGATGCGTACAAGGGCATGGTCTTCAGTCCCTGAGTTCGGACATGAACGATTCCCTGCTGACGCGCGACCTGCTGGCCGCGGAGGCGGCGCCCGCCTCGATCCCGCCGCCGCAGCGCTGGGCACAGCCGTTCGGCGAGCACATGGGCGACAAGGACGTGCGGCGCATTCTTGGCATGGCGCCGTTCGCGAGCATGGACCCGGCGGGTTTTCGCGCGCCGCTGACGCTGGACGGGATCGTACGCAACGACACCCGTCTGCGCCGCTACGCGCGCGGCGAAATCGTGGTGCGTGCCGGTGACTACGGCAATTCGGCCTTCCTCATCATCAAGGGTGGCGTGCGCGTGGTTCTGCCACCGGGGCTGCCAGAATCGGTACTGGGCCGCTCCAGCCCCAGGCGCAAGAACTGGGCGCAGGCCGTGGCCCAGCTTTGGCGCAACCCGGCGCAAGCGGAGACGCGCGATGTCTCGCGCTACATGCGCGAGACGCCACAGCGCCCCCGGTCGCCGGCACGCCTGATCGTCACCGGCACCGAAGGGCAAAGGCTTGCGGACTTCGTGTTATCCGGAACCGGCTCAGACGGCATCGGGATCGGTCGCGCCGCCAACAATGACCTGGTCCTTGATGACACCGCTGTCTCGTCAACCCATGCGCGTATCGTGCGGCGCGAGCAGGGCTGGTTGTTGCGTGATCTCGGCAGTTCCAACGGCACGCTGGTCAACGGCGAGGCGGTTCTGGAGCATGTCCTCGAAAGCGGTGTCGAAATCAGTATCGGTCGCTGCACGCTGCGCTATCTCGCGGAGGGCGAGGTCGATCAGGACGCGATGCTCAGCACCACGCTGCTGCGGCCCGGCAGTACCGCGGACAGCTGGAGCGAAACCCTGGTCGAGGATCGCGGCGGCCCGTTCGCGGAAACGCATACCTTCGTCCAGGACATTCCGGCGGTGCTCGACCACACCCAGTCGGCGACACTCGGCGAGGGCGACATTTTCGGCGAGATCGCGGCCCTGGGCCGCACCCAGAGGACAGCGACGGTGTTCGCCGAAAGCGATTCGATCCTGCTGGAGATCCGCTGGCAGGGCCTGCGCGACATCCGCAAGCGCGACGCAGCGTTCCGACAGCATGTGGAGTCGATCTACCGCAAGAACAGTCTCATCACCCATCTTCGCGCAACGCCGCTGTTCAGCCATCTGCCGGATGCGACGATCGATGAGATCGCCGCGCAGACGTTGTTCGAGAGCTTCGGCGAATTCGACTGGCATACCAGCTACAAGCGCTTCGCCGAGCAACCGGCCGAGCAACGCATGGCGGCCGAACCGCTGATCGTCCAGGCCGGTGACTATCCGGACGGTCTGCTGCTGATCCGCTCCGGCTTCGCACGCGTCACGCGCCCGCTGCATCACGGGCATCGCACCGTGAACTACCTCGGCCGCGGGGCGGTCTTCGGGCTGGACGAACTGCTCGACGCACACGAGCAGACAGGCCCGGTATCGTATCGATGCTCGCTGCGTGCCGTGGGTTACGCCGACGTACTGCGTGTACCGACCTCGGTGATCGAAACTCATGTATTGCCGAATCTCAGCCCCGAACAACTCCGGCAGATTCGCGCTACACAGGCCGAAACCCTGGGCGATCCGACCGGTCACGGCGAGACGCCGGCACGCGCGTCCAAGAATGAGGCGTCGGCCAGCCTGGCGATCGACGCCGTCGCAATGGGGCTCGACGACGGACTGATGGAAATGCTGGTCGACAGCCATCTGATCAACGGGCGGGCCGCCATGTTGATCAACCTTGACCGATGCGTACGTTGCGATGCCTGTTCGGACGCCTGCGCCGTCGGCCATCAGAACAACCCGCGCTTCAACCGCCACGGCAAGCGCCACGATTCGCTGATGATCGCCAATGCCTGTATGCATTGCGCCGATCCGGTATGCATGATCGGCTGTCCCACCGGCGCGATTCACCGCGCCTCGGAACAAGGCCAGGTGCTGATCAACGACGACACCTGCATCGGCTGTTCGACCTGCGCCAACAGCTGCCCCTACGACAACATCCGCATGGTCGAGGTGCGCAACCCTTCCGGCGAGCTGGTGCAGAACGAAGCGACCTACGCACCGGTGCAGAAAGCCACCAAATGCGATCTGTGCATCGACCAGCTTGGCGGCCCTGCCTGCCAGCGCGCCTGTCCGCATGACGCCCTTCAGCGCATGGACATGCGCGACCTGCCGCGTTTGGTCGAATGGCTCGATCGTTGACTCCGTTCGCGGTCCGTCGCCGCCGCAATCTCGGCTGGCTGCTCGTGCTGGTGCTGGTGCTGCTGGCGGCGCACACGGCTTATTCCGCGGGACTCGGACGCGGCCCGTTCTTCAGCGGCTGGTTACTGTTGAGCGCGGTTCTGCTGGCCTCGGTCTATTCGCAGCGCAAACGCCTCAGCATGCTTCCGATCGGCCGTGCCTCGACCTGGTTGCAGCTGCATGCCTATACCGGCGCATTCGCACTGTTTGTCTTTGCCCTGCACACCGATCTGTCGCTGCCGGATGCGCCGCTGGAGTGGCTGCTGTGGCTGAGCTTCGTCGGCACGGCCGGCAGTGGTCTTGCAGGGCTGTACTGGTCCCGCGTACTGCCGCCGCGGCTCGCCACGACCGGTGAGGAAGTTCTGTTCGAGCGCATTCCGATGTTCGTCGGCCAACTGCGAAAACAGGCCGAACAGGCCGTTCTCGACGCCGCACGCGACAGTGAATCGACACTGCTGGGCGAACACTATCAGCGCAACCTGTCCGGATTCTTCGCGGCGCCGCACTGGCATCTGCGCCACCTGCGCCGCGAGGCGGCAAATGCGCATCGCGGCAGCCGCCTGTCCGCACTCGACCGGTATCTATCCGAAGTGGAACGCCCCTATGCGCAGCGCCTGATCAGCCTCTGCCAGCAGAAAGCCGACCTGGACATGCACTACACGATACAAGGGCTGCTCAAGGCCTGGCTGTTCGTCCACGTGCCGCTGACCGGCGTGATGCTGGTGCTCGCGACCGTGCATGTGGTCGTCGCCTACGCGTTCGGCGGTGGCTGATCATGAGCGACCGTCTGCAGGACTTCGACTACCGCTCCAGTCCCTATCATCGTCCCAACCAGAACTGGGTGTGCGGGCGTCAGGCTCAGGGCGATTGCTGCCGCCTGGGCCCGGACGCGCGCGGACACTGCGGCGCCGGCCCGCAATGCGAGCCGGTACGCGATGGCGACCGCTGGCGCTGCACCCGTCCCGATCTGCGTGGCGGCCCCTGTGCCGCCGGACCTGCGCCGGACGGCCGTTGCGCCTGCATCCCGCCACCCTGCCGCCCGCGGCGCAGCTGGCGCGCGCGGCGCCGCATTCTGGTGCGCAGCGTGCTGGTGGCCAGTTTCGGACTGGTGCTGCTGGGCCTGTCGGGCACCTGGGCCGGCTACATGGTGCAACCCGGTCAGCTGTCGGCCGCGCACGCCGCCATCGGCGAATGCAGCCAATGCCATGCCGTCAGCGCGGACAAGGCCTCCGGCTGGCTCGGCGCCGCATTCGGCCGGCAGCATCACATGGCGTCCGGTGACTCGCAGTCCTGCCTGCATTGCCACAGCGTCGGCGCCGAGCCGCTGAAGCCGCACAGCCTGCCTGCGGGTGCGCTGCAGAATGTCGCTGCGGGCGAAACAGGCGCAGGCACATGGCCGGTGGAGCTGAACCGAAAGCTGTTCCCGGCCGCGCAGGACGATATCGCCTGCGGCAGCTGCCACCGCGAACATGCCGGCAATCAGGTCGACCTCACGGCGCTCGCGGACAACCGCTGCCAGGTCTGCCACACACAGCGTTTCGGCAGTTTCAGCCAGGGCCATCCGGCCTTCTCCGATTATCCGTACGATCGACGCACTCACATCGTGTTCGATCACGTGAGCCATATTTCCAAATACTTTCCGGATGAGCCCGATCTGGCCCCGGAGACCTGCAGCACCTGCCATGTCCCGTCGACGGACGGTCGCACCATGAACGTTCGCGACTTCGGCGAGACTTGCGCGGCCTGCCACAACAGCGACATCGACGGCGACAAGCTCGCGGGCACCAAGGGCCTCGCGGGCATCGGCGTACCGGGGATGGATCTGCGATCGCTGCCCGGACTCGGCGAATGGCCGGAGTTCGCCGATGGCGACATCACCGCCATGACCGACTTGCTGATGCGGTCCGACCCCGATTACCAGGCGGCGCGGCGCACCCTGGCGGATGTCGATGTGCTCGACATGGAAGACGCCACCGCGGCACAGAAAGACGCCGCGACGACACTGGCCTGGCGTTTCAAGGCGCTGCTGCACGAGTTGCAGACCCAGGGCACGCCGGCACTTGCGGCGCGCATCGAACAGACTCTCGGTCATCCATTGAGTCCGGACGAGCAGCGGCGACTGACCGGCCTGTTGCCGGCGGCGCTGTTCGATTCCGCACAGCGCAGCTGGTTCCCCGATCTGGACGCCGAGTTGAAAGCGCAGCAAGCCGGCGAGACGCCGAATACCGTGGCGTTGCGTCCTGAGGTTTCGGCCGGTCCGGAACCCGCCAGTGAGCCCGCGCCATCGAGCGAGGTCGACCTCGACGAGTTCGACGATCTGTTCGCGGACGACGGTGGTGGTCTGGGCGCCGATGACGAGCTCGCTGAGGACGACGACCTGTTCGGAGACAGTCTGTTTGGCGGCGATGACGACGTCGGTGACCCGTTCGCGCCGATCGAGGCCGAAGCGTCCGCAGTCGCCGCACCGGCCGGCAAGTCCAGCGAGGAACGCATGGCCCTCGGCGGCTGGTATCGCGACGAATTCACCCTGCGCTATCGCCCGGGTGGCCACGCCGACCCGGTGGTCCGGGCCTGGCTCGATCTGGCGGCGACGCACCCCGGGCTCGACGAATGGCTGGATCCGCAGGCCCCCGGCGCCTGCACGCAATGCCACAGCATCGACGCCGTGACGACGATGCATGCGGATGCGCCACCATCCGTGGTTCGCATGGTTCAGTGGAAGCCGCGCGCGGCCGTATCGTACGAGCACCACTTCACCGAGTTCGACCACAGCAAGCATTTCAGCATGGTCGGCGACAGCGGCTGCACCACCTGTCATCGACTCGACGCCGAGGCGCCCTATGCCGAAAGTTTCGACGATCAGGATCCGCACAGCTTCGCCAGCAACTTCACACCGATCGAGCAGACGGTGTGCCTCGACTGCCACCAGGCGGAGCGGGCCGGCGACAACTGCACGCAGTGCCACCGCTATCACATCGGCAATTTCAGCCCCACCTTGCCGCCCACCGCGATGACGCGACAGGAATAGGGCCGTCGCCGCCTGAATTCGCTGAAGTAATTGATTAGTATGCCGTTCCCCGGAAAGGCCGCCTGCCGCGCGCTGGACCGGGGAGCCTGAAATATTTATTCTCAATCAATGCCTTACAGCAAGCCCTACAGTCACCGCTTTTGCGTCGCGCCAATGATGGACTGGTCGACCCGCGCCTGCCGCTACTTTCATCGCCAGCTTTCGCGACAGGCGCTGCTGTATACGGAGATGGTGACGACCGGTGCGCTGATCCACGGCGACGCAGCCCGACATCTCGACTATGACGCCGCCGAGCATCCCCTGGCGCTGCAACTCGGTGGCAGCGACGCCGGCGAGCTGGCCCATAGTGCGGAGCTGGCCGAACGCTGGGGCTACGCCGAGGTCAACCTCAATTGTGGCTGCCCCTCGGACCGCGTGCAGGAAGGCCGCTTCGGCGCCTGCCTGATGCGCGAGCCGGCGCATGTCGCGGCCAGCGTCGCCGCGATGCGCGGCGCCACCGCCCTGCCCGTCACCGTCAAGTGCCGCATCGGCGTGGACGACTGCGAAGATGAGGTCTTTCTTCGCGCCTTCGTCGATCGCGTGGCGGCCGCCGGCTGCGAGACCTTCATCGTGCATGCGCGCAAGGCTTGGCTGTCCGGACTGTCCCCCAAGGAAAACCGGGAAGTCCCGCCGCTGAATTACGACGTGGTGTACCGGCTCAAGCAGGACTACCCGCAGCTTCGCATCGTCATCAACGGCGGCATCGAAACCGTGGATGATTGCGAGGAACATCTGCGCCATGTCGACGGCGTGATGCTCGGACGCGCCGCCTATCATCGCCCCTGGCTGCTGTCCGAGGTCGACGAGCGCCTGTTCGGCGCGCAGGCCAGTACCCGGGACCGCCACCAGATCGTCCACGCGCTGTTCCCTTATGTCGAACAGCGTCTCGCGGCGGGCAATAATCTGCCCACGATCACGCGCCACATCCTCGGGCTGTTTCACGGACAGCCCGGCGGCCGACAGTGGCGGCGCGTACTGTCCGAGCGCGCCTGTCGGTCCGGCGCAGGCATCGAAGTCATCGAAGACGCCCTGGCCGCTGTGTCCGCCGCCAGCGAATTCTGCAAGGTCGCCTGAAAAGCGTCCGGCTCCCTTCAAGCACAACTCCACGACAACACCAGAAATCTCATGAACAAGACCGAAGCCCTGCCCCGCGTCCGCATGCAGACCAGCGAGGGCGACCTGCTGATCGAGCTGTATTCCGAGCAATCGCCGAAGACCGTCGCCAATTTCCTGCAGTACGTGGAAAGCGGGCACTACGAAGGCACCGTGTTTCACCGCGTGATCGAAGGCTTCATGATCCAGGGCGGCGGTTATGACGAGAGCTTCAAGGAACGCCCGGCACGCGAACCGATCGAAAACGAATCCCGCAACGGCGTTTCAAACAGCCGCAGCACCCTGTCGATGGCGCGCACCCCGAGCCCGCATAGCGCGCGCTGCCAATTCTTCATCAACCATCGTGACAATGCCTCGCTGGACGCTGAACAATCGCCCGGCGGCTGGGGCTATGCCGTGTTCGGCAAAGTCATCGAAGGCATGGACGTGGTCGACCGCATCGCCACCGCACCGACCGGTTCCAAGGGCCCGTTCCCGCGCGATGTCCCGCAAACGACCGTGAGCATCCAGAGCATCGTGCCGGTGGACGGCTCGGATGCCGGCCAGTAGCACCAGGCCCGCGATGCCCCCTCCCGCCGCGGGTGCGGTCCTGCTTCTGGCGGACCTGCATCTGCCGCCAGGGCCGTCGTCCTTGCGCGAGCGTTTCATCGCGTTTCTGCGAGGACCGGCCGCCGACGCGCAGTCCGTCTATATCCTCGGCGACCTGTTCGAATACTGGATCGGCGACGACGTGGGCCTGGAAGTCTACGCCGCCGAATGCGCGGCCCTGCTCGACTGCACCCGCAGCGGCACGCGCATCGGCTTCATGCACGGCAACCGCGATTTCCTGGTCGGCGAACGTTTCGCCGCCGCCACCGGCGTGGCGTTGCTGGGCGAGCCGCGCCACCTGCATTTCGGCGGCGTCGCCACGCTGCTGTCGCATGGCGACCGTTACTGCGAAGACGACGTCGCCTACCAGCGCTGGCGCCGTTTCGCCCGCAACCGCGTCGCGCAGGCGGGCTTCGTCGCCCTGCCGCGACGCCTGCGCGAACGGATTGCCGGCGGCCTGCGCCATCGCAGCGCCGATGCGCAGCGCGGCAAGCCCGAGCAGATCACCGACGTCAGCACCGCCGCGATCGAACGCGAACTCGAACGGCATGGCTGCACCCGCATGATCCACGGCCACACGCACCGCCCCGCCGAGCACGCCCTGGCCGGCGGCCGCGAGCGCATCGTGCTGGCGGACTGGCGCCCGCGGCGCTGCGAATACCTGCGCCTCACCGGTGCGGATTGGGAACGCCGCCTCGTGGGCGGACCGGCCGCGAAATAGCCTCCGGTCGCATCGCCGCAGCCGTTCGTCCCTCCGCATGCGCGCAGCAGGGATGATCGATCCCACAATCCGATATCTGGATGGATCAGGAACAGCCTTATGGAATACGGATATTCCCTGCATGGACGCCACCGCCAACGCGGCGCAGTGGCCGTCATCGCAGGTATCGGCCTCATTGCCATGCTATCGGCGGTATTCCTGGCACTGGACATCGGCAATCTCTACTTCGCCAAGCGCGTGCTGCAGAAGCAGGCGGACATGGCGGCGCTGGACGCTTCGCGCGCCATCGCACGTTGCGATGGCACAGAAATGGCAACGAAGAAGGATGTCGAGGACAATATCAAGCTGTCTCTGGAAACCAACGGTGCGTCCTGGACGACTCTGGAGGAAGGCGGCTCCTTTTTCGAGGTAGGTAAAGAAACGTCCAGCGCCGGCAGCCGCACATTCACGCCGACCGATATCGACGAAGCCGACGCGGTCTACGTCGAACTCCACCGCCCGTTCCCGAGACGCTTCTTTCCGTTCCCGACTGAAGGAAGCTCTGCGAACGAACTCGTCGTCTACGCCTCTGCCCGACAGATACCGCAAGTCGCGATGAGCGTCGGTTCAACCCTGCTTTCGCTGGACACTACACAATCGATCCTGCTCAATGCCCTGCTGGGCACCTTGCTGCGAACCGACATTCAGCTCGATGTAGCCTCCTATCACGCGCTGGCGGATGCAAGCGTCACACTCGGCTCCATCGCCGTCGAACTCGGTCTGGCGACCAGCGAGAACGATCCGCGCGGCATCAACTCCCTGCTGACCACCGACATTGAATTACCGCTGTTGCTCAATGCGATCGCCACCACGCTCGACGTCACGGTCGGCGCTGTCGACCTTCTGGTCACACGCGGCATCGTCGAAAACCTCGCCGACGTTGTGGACCCGTCGATCACGGTCTCGCCCGGAAACGTCGTCATCGTTGAAAATGGTTTGGAAGGCGTGGTCGGCGCGCTACCGATCAACGTGCTCGAGCTGCTGCGCGGGCTCGCCGAAGGCGGCGCCGAAGGCATCCCGGTGGCCGTCGACCTCAGCGCCGAAGCCTTGAAGCCTCTTCTGGGCCCGCTTTCAGCCATCGTCGGCAGCCTCGCGGACTTGCAGGTCTCCATCAACATCATCGAACCGTCGCAGATCGCCGCCGGCGCACCAGGCTACTTCTCCGATGGTGCCCCACGCGTGCGCGCACGAACCTCGCAGGTGGCCATTGTGGTCAATGCCAACCTGCTTTCGATACTGAATCCGGCGGCGTTGCTGGGCGCCGACGGCACTGGGGCCATCAGCCTGGCCGTGGTGGTGGAGGCGGCTCAGGCCGAGTCGGTCGCCGAAGCCGTGCAGTGCCAGGATCTCCACCATCCCGAACCGGCTGTTGATGTGCTCAGCAAGACGGCGACCCTGCGCGCCGGTATCGGCGCCTATCTGCCTGGCGGCGCCGCGCCGGAGGGCGTCGACTCACTGGAGGCACCAACCAAGCTGATTTCGCTGTCGCTCCTGGGCTTACCGATACTCAAGCTCGGTTTGGCGGATCCCGTCATCGTAAGCGTGATCGGTAACGAGGGCATCGCCGATACGGTAGAAGGCCCTTATCCGGCTGCCACCGAAGCCTCAGCCGACAGTGCGCTGTCCCCGCTCGTGTCGGACCTGATCGATTCGGTCAATGCGGTTCTTGCCGATGGGGGCCTGGTTTTCGAAGATCCGAGCCTGCTGGGGGGCATCCTGTGGCTCGTGTTGAAATTGCTCGATATTTTGCACATTACCGATCTCCTTAACGTGCTGACAAACTTTCTCGTGGACCTGCTCACTCCATTGCTCACGGCAATTGATTCACTGGTATTTGCGCTGCTCGATCTGCTAGGCATCAGCATCGCCGATGTCGACGTGACGATACAGTCGCTCGAGGTCAAGCAACCGCTGGTCTTCACGCATTCCCCCATGGGGGACCAGGCGGCAGCGCCTTGATCAAAGGCCAGGAAGCTCGCAGCGCACAAACCCCGCCGCCTCGCGCGCCGGCCAGTTGAACGGCGGCCGGACCTGCATCTGATGTCGCGCCAGCAAGTCGCGAAAGGTCGGGTCCGGCGGCAGTTGGCGCTGCGCGCACAGTTCACGGAACCAGCGCGTGCCGATGGCCACATGGCGCACTTCCTCGTGCAGAATCACCTCCAGCACGGCGACGCTGCGTTCGTCCCCGGCCTGGCGCAGGCGCTCGATCATGCCGGGCGTCACGTCCAGGCCGCGCGCTTCCAGCACACGCGGCACGCAGGCCATGCGCGCCAGTACGTCGTGCGCGGTCTTCTGCGCGGCTTCCCACAGGCCGTCGTGCGCCGGCAGCTCGCCGTAGTCCAGGCCCATTTCGCGCAGGCGCTGCCGGCACAGGCCGAAATGGCGCGCCTCGTCACGGGCCACGCTGAGCCAGTCGTGGTAATAGTCCGCGGGCATCGCCTCGAAACGCCAGATCGCGTCCAGCGCCAGGTTGATGGCGTTGAACTCGATATGCGCCACCGCGTGCAGCAGCGCCGCGCGACCGGCCGGCCCGCCGAGACTGCGTTTCGGCATCTCGCGCGGGTGGCACAACAGCGGCCGTGGCGGCCGGCCGGGGATCGCTTCGACCGGCTGCGCGCGCGGTACCCGGGCGATGCCCTCGCCGATTTCGACCCCTCCGAGCTTGCGGCACTTCTCGACCGGATCGCATTCGACCAGCGCATCGTAGACCGCCTGCAACCCGGCGTCGCTCACGCCAGTGCCTGCTCCAGGTCGGCGATCAAATCGTCGACGCCTTCCAGGCCGATCGACAGCCGTACCAGGCCATCGCGAATGCCGGCTCGCTCGCGCAGCTCCGGCCCGATGCGCAGATGCGTGGTGGTCGCCGGATGCGTGACGGTGCTGCGCGTGTCACCGAGATTGGCGGTGATCGAGAGCAGACGGGTGGCGTTGATCATGCGGAACGCCGCCGCCTGGCCGCCGTGCAACTCGAAAGAAACGATGCCGCCGAAGCCGGATTGCTGCGCCTTGGCCAGTTCATGCTGCGGGTGGCTGGCCAGCCCGGCGTAGTGCACCTGCGCCACCGCCGGATGCTGTGCCAGCCATTCTGCGATGCGCTGCGCGCCATCGCCGTGGGCGCGCATGCGCAGATTCAGGGTTTCCAGGCCCTTGAGAAACACCCAGGCATTGAACGGGCTCATGCACGGCCCGCAGGTGCGCATGAAACCGAACAACTGCTTGCCGACGCGCTGCGCATCGCCGACGATGGCACCGCCGACGCAGCGGCCCTGTCCGTCCAGATACTTGGTGGCCGAGTGCATCACCAGATCGGCGCCCAGCGACAGCGGCCGTTGCAGGGCCGGGGTGAGAAAGCAGTTGTCGACCACCAGCAGCGCCTCGCCCCGATGCGCGATATCGGCCAGGCCGCGCAGGTCCACGATCTCCCCCAGCGGATTGGTCGGCGTTTCCACGAACAGCATCTTCGTGTCCGGCCCCATCTGCTCGCGCCAGGCGTCGAGATCGCAGGGATCGACATAACTGAAACGCACGCCGAATTTGGCGACGTAGTTGTTGAACAGCGAAATCGTGGAACCGAACAAGGTGCGCGAGGCGATGACGTGGTCGCCCTGCTTGAGCAGTGTCAGGCACAGGGACAGGATGGCCGCCATGCCGCTGGCGGTGGCCACACAGGCGTCGCCGCCTTCCATCGCCGCCAAGCGCTGTTCGAAGGCCGCGACCGTGGGATTGGTGAAGCGCGAGTAGATGTAGCCGCTGCGCTCCTCGGCGAAGGTGGCGGCGGCTTCCTCGGCGCTGGTGAAGCAGAAGCTCGAGGTGGCGAAGATGCCCGGCGAGTGCTCGCCCCATTCGCTGCGCTGCTCGGCGGCACGGATGCCGAGCGTATCGACACTCCAGGCCGGATCGTAGGATTGGTTCATTCAGCCGGTCTCCAAGAACACAAAAAGCCCGCGAGCATGGGCTAAACGGGCCTTGATCCTGACGTCCTGCGGCCCCTTTTAGCTGGCATTTATTACGCGCCCGCAAGCGGGATCAAATCGGCGCGGGCGCAAGGCTATCGTTTAAGGCCTGGCGCAGCAAGCTCAACCGCTGGCGGCGTTGTGCAGTTCGATCACGCTTTCGCTGGCGCTGCGCCGGGCTTCCTTGGCGGCGTCCGAGCGGAACAGCTCCAGCTGGCTCAGATAGTCCGGACCCACGTCCTGCGTCACGTACTGGCCGTCGAACACCGAGCAGTCGAAACGCTGCACCGTTGGATTGCCCTCACGCACGGCTTCGATCAGATCCTCGAGATCCTGATAGAACAGCCGGTCGGCGCCGAGCAGCTTTTCGAGCGCCGGAAGATCACGGCCGTGCGCGATCAGTTCGGTCGAGGTCGGCATGTCGATGCCGTAGACGTTCGGAAAGCGCACCGGCGGCGCCGCCGAGGCGAAATACACCTTGGCCGCCCCGGCCTCTCGCGCCATTTGGATGATTTCCTGGGACGTCGTGCCACGCACGATCGAATCGTCCACCAGCAGCACATTCTTGTCCTTGAACTCCAGGTCCACCGGGTTCAGCTTCTGGCGCACGCTCTTCTTGCGCTGCGCCTGTCCGGGCATGATGAAGGTACGGCCGATGTAGCGGTTCTTGATGAAGCCTTCGCGATATTTCACGCCGAGCTTCACCGCCAGCTCGGCGCCGGCCACGCGCGAGGTGTCGGGAATCGGGATGACCACGTCGATGTCGTGGTCCGGCCATTCGCGCAGGATCTTCTCGGCGAGCTTCTCGCCCATGCGCAGACGCGCCTTGTAGACGTAGACATCGTCGATCACCGAATCCGGTCGCGCCAGATAGACGTGCTCGAAGATGCAGGGCGCATATTCCGGATTGGCGGCGCACTGACGAACGTGAATCTGTCCGTCCAGGGTGATGTAGACGGCCTCGCCCGGCTTGATGTCGCCGACCAGGTCGAAACCGAGCACGTCGAGCGCCACCGATTCGGAGGCGATCATGTAGTCCCAGCCATCCGGACTCAGGCGACGGCCATAGACCACCGGACGGATGCCGTTCGGATCGCGGAAGCCGACCACGCCGTAGCCGGTGATCATCGCCACGCAGGCGTAGGCGCCGCGGGCCCGCCGGTGCAGCCCGGCCACCGCCTCGAAGATGTCCTTGGGCACCACGCGGGTACCAGCGCGCACCGCCAGTTCGTGCGCGAACACGTTGAGCAGTACTTCGGAATCCGAGTCGGTGTTGATGTGGCGACGGTCCTCGGCGTAGAGGTCGGCCTTGAGCGCTTCGGCGTTGGTGAGATTGCCGTTGTGCGCCAGCGAAATGCCGAACGGGGTGTTGGTGTACAGCGGCTGCGCCTCGGCCGAGGTCGAAACGCCCGCCGTGGGGTAGCGCACATGAGCGATGCCGCAATTGCCGCGCAACCGCGCCATGTGCTCATCGGTATAGAACACGTCACGCACCAGCCCCATGGCCTTGCGCAGGAACAGCTTGGAGCCGTCCATGGTGATGATGCCGGCGGCGTCCTGTCCGCGGTGCTGCAATACGGTCAGGGCGTCAAACAGATCCTGGTTGACGGGCGAGTGGGAAACGATACCGGCGATGCCGCACATGGCTTAACTCACTTTTGCAGTTTGAGCCTGGGGAACTGCGCGCAACTGGTCCATCCAGCTTTGCGGAATCTGTTCGCGCGCCCATTCGGCGAGCGGTTCGACCTGGGGGATCAGCATGGACTGACTCCACCACGGGTCCTCGCGCAGCGCCGTGGCGCCCGCAAGCATGACCAGGCCGACCACCACCACCAGGCCACGCAGCAGCCCGAATCCGGCGCCCAGCGCGCGGTCGGGTCCCGAGAAAGGGGTGTCACGAATGAATTTGGAGATCACGTGGGTGATCAGGGCACCGATCAACAGAACGCCGAGGAACAGGCTGGCATACGACACGACCACGCGTACCGACGGCGTCTCGATGTATTGGGTAAGCCAATTGGCCAAGTCGCCCGCGAAAGCGAATGCGATCCAGAAGGCCAGAATCCAGGTGGTCAGATTGAACGCCTCGCGGGTGAACCCGCGGAAAATGCCAACGAGAGCCGAAATGGCCAGGATGGCGAGGATCACGAAATCAACCCAGTTCATGGCCTTCCTGAGAGCCGGTGCCGACGCGGCGCGATTGTAACAGCTTCGTCATGAGAGTCCCGGCGAGTTCGCCTGTTCGTTCACTATCGGTACGCCCGACAACCCTAGCAGCCGCTATCCAATCTGGGCAGCCTGTCGATGAGTGCCAGTCGTCTCATTCGCCAGAGACGATGGCGGTCTGTCCGTAGCCCGAACCGGCCAGGGCTCGTTGAGCCGCCGCCGCCTCGTCGCGTGTGCCGTAGGCACCGACGCGCACGCGGAAGATCGGTCTGCCAGCCGATTCGCTCTGCTGAATCGTGCCGCGATAGCCCAAAGACTCCAGTGCGTTCGACAAGGCATGTGCACGCTCCCAGTCCGACAGCGCCACAACCTGCACCCAATAGCTGCCGCCGGCGACCGGGGTCGGTGTCTGTGGCACCGGTGGCTTTTCGACCGGCACCGGTTCGGGCTTGGGCTCGGGTTTTGGGGCCGGCGGCGGCACTTCCTTCGGTTTCGGCTTGGGCTTGACGGGTTCCTCGATCGGTTCTGGTTCTGGTTCTGGTTCTGGCTCCGGTTCGGCCTCAGGCGGCTGGGATCTCGGGTCCGGCGCCATCGTCGGATTCGCGCGTGTCGGCCGGAACTCCTCGGTCGGCGGCGCAGCCGTCGGCTTGTCTTCGATCGCCTTGGCGGTTTGCGGCATATCCACCGCGGCGATTTCGGATTCGGGACGGGGCGGCTCGGTCCGCGTCTGCGGCGTGCGCAGATCGATGGTGACGCCCTGTGCCTGCTGCTCCTGGTCGATCTCGCCCGGCGCCGGCAGCAACAAGGTCAGCACGAAAATCAGGCCGAAGACCGCGGCCGCGCCGAGCAGGCGTTGAACCAGGCGCTCATCCATCGAGCTGTTCCAGCGCCGCCGCGACGGTGAGGAACGAGCCGGTTACCAGCACCCGATCCCCAGCTTCCGCGTCTGCCAGCGCAGCGGCCAGGCCCTGCCTCACCGAGTCGTGCCGGGAACAGCCGCCGCGAAACCGCGCGCCCGCTTCCAGTCGTTCCGACAACGTCTGCGCATCCAGTCCTCGCGGCGGGGGCAGACCGACGCACCAGACCTGATCGACTTCCGGTGCCAGCACGGCGGCCACGGATTCCACCGGCTTGTCGTCGAGCATGCCGATGACCAGCAGCGTGCGTCCGCTGCTGCGCGTACGCCGAAGGTTGGCCGCCAGCTCCTGGGCCGCCTCAAGGTTGTGCGCCACGTCCAGCACACAGTTGCCGATCTGCTGGAAGCGACCCTGAAGGTGCATCGCTGGAACCGCCTGGGCGATCGCCGCAGCCCGCACCGGCCGCTGTTCGCGCAAGGCGAACACTGCCGCCAGCGCGGCAGCGGTGTTGCGGCGCTGCGCCTCGCCGTCCATGCCGGACCGTGGCAGGGTCCAGATCGGCTGCCCCTGGAACTCGAATGTCCAAGCCGCACCGGCGGTGCTCACATCGAAATCCCGGCCGATCAGCAGAACCTGTGCACCGGCCTCGCTCGCGGCGTCCAGCAGGCCCTGCGGCGGTTCCGGGTCGGCAATGATCGCCGGACGGCTGCGACGGAAGATGCCGGCTTTCTCGCGACCGATGCTGTCCCGGTCGTGACCGAGCCAATCGAGATGATCGAGGCCGATATTGGTGACGATGCTGCAATCCGCGTCAATGATGTTGACAGCGTCCAGGCGGCCACCGAGCCCCACTTCGAGTATCTGGATGTCGACCGCACGTCGTCGAAAATGCTCAAGCGCCGCCAGCGTTCCATATTCGAAGTAGGTCAGCGAAATGAGGCCCCGCACCGCCTCGATCGCATGAAATACCTGACAGATCTCGGCGTCGCTGGCGTCCTGGGCGTCCACCGCGATGCGTTCGTTGTAGCGTCGCAGATGCGGCGAGGTGAACAGGCCCACCGAATAGCCCTGCGCGCGCAGAATGCCGGCCAGCAGGGTCGAGGTGGAGCCCTTGCCGTTGGTGCCACCGACAGTGATCGTCGCGGGTGGGTTCGCCAGCACGCCAAGCGCCTGCGCAACGCCGCGCACACGATCCAGCCCCAGATCGATCGACCGCGAATGCAGGCTCTCCTGCCAGCGCAACCATTGATCCAGCGACCAGGATGCCTGCGGTCGCGCGCTTCGGGTCGATTCCGCCGGCATCATCGGTTCAGCCACGGTGGCATTCACGAGCCCGCTAGGCAACGCGCAACGCAGTCATCAGGCGGCCGGCAGGCTCACACTTGGTTTGAAGTGCGTCAGGATCGCCAGAAGGTTGTGGAGGCGTTCACGCATCTGGCGGCGGTCCACGATCATGTCGATATGGCCATGTTCGAGCAGGAATTCGGCGCGCTGGAATCCTTCCGGCAATTTCTGGCGAACCGTCTGTTCGATCACGCGCGGACCGGCGAAGCCGATCAGCGCCTTGGGCTCGGCCACGTTGATGTCGCCGAGCATCGCCAGACTCGCCGAGACACCGCCCATGGTCGGATGCGTCAGCACCGAAATGAACGGCAGCCCGCGTTCCGACAGCTTGGCCAGCGCGGCCGAGGTCTTTGCCATCTGCATCAGCGACAGCAGCGCCTCCTGCATGCGCGCACCGCCAGAAGCGGCGAAGCAGACCAGGGGCACACCGTCCGCGAGACAGCGATCCACGCCGCGCACGAAGCGCTCGCCCACGACGCTACCCATCGATCCGCCGAGAAACTCGAAATTGAAGGCCGCGGCGACCAGCGGCAGACCCATCAGCTGGCCGTGCATCACCACCAGCGCGTCAGTTTCGCCGGTACTGCGCTGGGCCTCAGTCAGACGGTCCTTGTAGCGCTTGGTGTCCTTGAACTTCAATGGATCGAGCGGCCGCACCTCGGCGCCGATCTCCTCGCGCGGACCCTCATCCAGAAAATGGTTGAGCCGTGCACGCGCCGCGATCGTACGGTGCGTGCCGCACTTGGGGCAGACCTCCAGCGTGCGCTCCAGTTCGGCGCGATACAGCACCGACTGGCAGGACTCGCATTTGGTCCAGAGCCCTTCGGGCACGTTCTTCTTCTTGACCGCTTGGCCTTCGATCTTCGAAGGCATCAGTTTTTCGATCCAGCTCATCCGCGATGGATTCCCGTCGAGTGTGCAGGCGCCGTGCATCGGCACGACAAACTCATGTTAGCTGATCCAGTGCCGCGCGTAGACCGGCGAGCTTGTCGTGCAGGATCGCCGGCAGGGTGTCGGGCCGGTCCGCGCCGGCCGCGATCTCGGCGACCAGCGCAGAGCCCACGATCACGCCATCGGCGACCGCACCCACGGCCGCTGCGGTGGCGGCATCGCGCACCCCGAAACCGACGGCGATCGGCAGGTCTGCCCAGGCGCGGATTTGCGCGACACGCTGGCCCACCGCCACGGTGTCGAGCTGCGCCGCACCGGTCACGCCCTTGAGCGATACATAATAGAGATAGCCGGAGGCGAATTCGGCGGCGGCACGCACGCGCGCCTCCGGACTGGTTGGCGCCAGCAGGAAGATCGCATCCAGTCCGGCGGCGCGCAGCGCCGGCACGAACTCCGCGGCCTCCTCCACCGCCAGATCGACGATCAGCACACCGTCGACGCCGGCCTCGCTGGCACGCTTGGCGAAGGCTTCGACGCCGCGTGCGTGGATCGGGTTGAGGTAGCCCATCAGCACCACCGGGGTGTCGCGATCGGTCTTTCGGAACTCGGCCACCATGTCGATCACCTGCCACAGGCTGGTGCCGTGTGCCAAGGCCCGTTCGCAGGCCAGCTGGATCACCGGCCCATCGGCCATCGGGTCGGAGAACGGCACGCCGAGTTCCAGGATGTCCGCACCGCCGGACACCAGCGCGTGCATCAGCTCCACGGTATGTCGGGGATGCGGGTCACCGGCGGTGATGTACGGGATCAGGGCGCGGCGATTTTGCTGCTTGAGGCCTTGCAGAACGGACTGGATTCGGGACATGGGCTTCGTTGGGCGCTCGCTTGATGCGGCCGGCAGGGTGCCGGCGCGATTCTGGAGGCTACGGGTGCGAAGCTCAAGCGTCGCGGCTGTCGGCCTTCACTTCGAGCGCGCCCAGGCGCATCGCTTCGAATCGTTCCACCAGGGCCGGCGCAGCCTCGCGGATCATCGCCGCGGTTCCGGCATCCGCCGATTCGGTGCTCAGCGACCAGCCCTGTTCGGTCCGCGACAGCATCAGGTCGGTGGCCGGCAGGGTGTCGTCGGACATGCGCAGCATCAACTGGCCGCCCTCGCCCCGCGCGCTGGCGCTTGAGACGTCGACCAGCATCTGCCGCACATGGCGCTCGATCATGTCGGCCAGCGTGGCCGTGGCCACCGCCGGGGGCGTCTGCTGCGGCGGCGGCTCGAACGCCAGGCGCTGCAGATTCAGCGCGTTCGGATCGGCCAGGCTGTTCGCATCGAAACGACTCTCCCGTGTGTCCAGTGGCTCCGGACCGTGCCCCGACGCCATGCGCGTGGAGACCTCGTGACTGTCGGCTCGCGCCAGGATCTGCGCGAACTGCTGGATCGATTCGGCGTCCGCCTGGGGACGCTGGGCGCGCGGCGACCGCGCCTCGCGTGCCTCGTGTCCACCGGGGTCGGGCTTGATGTGGCTCTCGGTTCGCATCATGCGTGCTCCTGTCGTTGGCGATGAGTGAGCAGTTCCTCGGATTCCCGTTCCCCCGCGCGCCAGTCGGCGCGACGGGCCTCGGCCAGCAGGCTGGCGCGGTGGCGTTCCAGGGCTTCGACCTTGTCGTGGGCGCGGCGATACCGCACCAACGCCGCCTGAGTGCGCGCCTTGGCCTCGGCGACCACGGACTCGGCCTGATCCAGCGCTTGCCCGCATTCCAGCTCGCGCGCGGCCAGGATCTGAAGTTCGAGCACACGCTGCTGCAGCCGCCAGGCGCTGCCGCCGCCGTGAACGAACCCCCTGGCGCGTTCGCTGTGATGCAGCGCCCGCGCCGCCTGTAGTCGTTTTTCGGCGGCAACACGTTCCGCCACGGCCAGTTGCAGCTTGTCGCGTTCGGCGCGCAGCGTGGTCATCGCCAGCGTGGCGCGCATCTTTCGCGCCGAAACCAGTCCGTCCAGACGGGCATCGCGTTTCATGCGAACAGCCTCTGCAGCTGTTGCAGGGAGGTTTGATAGTCACCGGGGTCGGCGGCGTCCTGCCGCAGCAGGCCACGAATCGCGCCGATGCGCTCCACCGCGAAATCGGCGTCGCGATCGGCGCCCGGCTTGTATTCGCCGACCTGCAACAGCAGCTCGATCTCCTGGTACTTGGCGAGCGCGCCGCGCAGTTTCGCGGCGGCCGCCCGGTGCGCGCCATCGGTGACGCGCGACATCACGCGGCTGGCGCTGGCGAGCACGTCGATCGCCGGGAAGTGCGCGGCCGCCGCGAGCTTGCGTGACAGTACGACGTGGCCATCAAGGATGGAGCGCACCTCCTCGCCGATCGGATCGGCACCGGCGTCCTCATCTTCCAGCAACACGGTGTAGAACGCCGTGATCGAGCCGCGATCGTTGTTGCCGGCGCGCTCGAACAGGCGCGGCAGCGCCGAGAACACCGACGGCGGAAAGCCGCGCCGCGCCGGCGGCTCGCCCACCGCCAGGCCAACATCACGCAGCGCACGCGCGTAGCGCGTCACCGAATCCATCAGCAGCAGCACGCGCTGGCCGCGGTCCCGGAAATGCTCGGCGATGGCGGTTCCCACATCGGCGGCGCGGCTGCGCTCCAGCGCCGGACGATCCGAGGTGGCGACGATCACCACGCTCTTGCGCAAACCCTCCGGCCCCAGGCTGTCGTCAACGAATTCACGAACCTCGCGACCACGTTCGCCGACCAGCACGATGACGTTGACGTCGGACGCGGCGCCGCGCGCCAGCATACCCAGCAGCGTGCTCTTGCCGCCGCCCGCGGCGGCGAAGATGCCGACGCGCTGGCCCACGCCAACACTGAGCGTGGTGTCGATGGCGCGAACGCCGGTCGGCAGGGCTTCGTGGATCGGCGTGCGCAGCATCGGATTCGGCGCCTCGCGATGCAGCGGCGCGCTGGCGCTACCGTGCGCTGCGCTGCCGCCATCCAGCGGCGCGCCGTGCGCGTCGAGCACGCGGCCCAGCAGGCCATCGCCGACCGTGACCGAGGCACGCCCGGTGACGGCATGCACTTCCATGTTGGCGGAGACGCCTTCGAGCGCGCCGAGCGGCGTCAGCAAGGTCTGTTGCCGCGACACGCCGACGACCTCGGCACTCAGGATATGGCCGGTGGCGGGATCGCGCAGTTCGCAGACGTCGCCGATCGCGGCCGGGACGCCGCTCGCACGGATCAGAGTGCCGTAAGCCTCGGCGACGCGGCCGACACGCTTGAGACGGTCGACCCGGCGCAGCGCGTCGATCAGCGGATCGTCCAGCATCGTCACGCGGCTCATGCGCCAGCGGGCCGGTCGATGGCGGACTGCAGCGCATCGCCGATCAGTCGGAGCTGCTCAGCGAGTCCGGCTCGAATCTGGCCCATCTCGGACTCGACCACGCAGTCCAGCCGTTCGAGCGATTCGTCGGCGATCACGCGCAGGGCGCCGACCTCCGGGTGCGCCTCGTGCCAGTGTTCGAGTCTCGCGGCGGCGGCCTCACGCACTTCGGGATGGACCCGAACCACCAGATAGCGCTCGACATCGATCGATGCCAGGGCGTCGGATACCAGATCCGGTACCACCGTCGTGGCGTCCAGGCTCGGGGCGATACGCTGCACCACGGCCAGCGCCAGGGCCGCGACACGCCGGTCGTCCCCCCGCAGGTCTTGGCGAATGCGCTGTACCGCAGTGCTCAAGGCTTCACCCAGTTCGGCCAATGCCTCGGCACTGCCCTGGGCATAGCCCTCGCGTCGTGCGGTCTCGCGCAAATCCTCGGCCTGCTGCTGCGCCTGCAACCACAGCGCATTGGTCTGCTCGACCAGACGCGCGGCTTCGGACACTTCAGCCCACGCGGCGCGCGGAATGCGTCGCGTGCCGGCCAGCCGCAATGACAGACGGTCGTGCACAAGCAGGGTGGCCTGGTGCTTGGTCGCGGCGCTCATACGGATGCGCCCAGAGACCTATCGACATGAGTGCGCAGCACCGCCTCGAACACGGCAGCGTCGAGACGCGCAGCAGTCGATGGAGGCAATGCCCAGTCACGTGGAAGGGCCAGGGCAACCCGCTCCGACAGGCCCCGGGCGATTCCCTGCAACTGTGCCTGCAATTCGATGGCGGCCTGGCGTCTCAGAACCTCACGCAGGTCTTCGGCGTCATCCGGCAAGGCAGCCGAGACATCGCCGGCGGGCGGCGTGGCCGAACCACCGCCGTGTTTCAGAACCCGCTGGTAGCGCGCTTCGCCGAGTACCTCGCGCAATAGCGCCAGCGGCTCGCGTTCGACCACTATGCGCAGCCGCGGCGCCAGCACGATGCCGCCGAGATCGAGCAATAGATCGGAGAATTCCGACAATGGTTTGAGCAGCCAGCGCCATCCTCCGCTCAGACTGATCGGTGTGACATTGCCCAACAGTTCGCTGGCGGTGATCTGGCGGGCGAGCCAGCGCCGGCCGATCGCGCGTTCGCGCGCCGCCAGCACCAATTCGGGCGCCAGCGTCGGCGCCCAGCTCGGGTGCAGGTCGCTCATCGCGGCCACCTGCAGCTCAAAGCGGACGTTGGACGCCATGCGCTCAGCCCCCACGCAAGTCGCTTCGGATCATGGAAGCACGCGACATCAGGCCCGCCCTTCCGGCGATTCGACATCGCCGTCGCGCCGGCGCCGGAACCATTGCCACAGCGCAATCGCGAACACCGCCACGCCGCACAGCAGCATCACCATCAGCCCGCCGCTGCCGAGGCTGGCCTGCAGCCGCTGCGAGGAGTTCACGGATGCCGGGATGATTTCCGCATCGTCGGTCGGCGGACCGCGATCGAAGAACTTGACGGTGACCCGGTTGACGTCGTCCAGACCTTCGATGCCGTCGGTGACGATCGCCTTGATGTCGGTTTCGCGGGTACCGAGTTCGGTGCCCGGTTCCTGAATGATCACCACCGAGGCCGAGGCCGATTCCTCGGTATTCGACAGCAGATCCTTTTCCGGCAGCGCGATGTGCACACGGGCCGAGACCACGCCGTCGATCTGCATCAGGGTTTGTGACATCTCCTCCGACAGCGCGTACAGGTAGCGCGCCCGCTCCTCCAGCGGCGAGGACACAAAGCCCTTCTTCTCGAACACCTCGCCGATCGAAGCGCGTTCGGCCTGCGGCAGACCGCGCGCGCGCAGCAGGCGCATCGCGCGCGGCAGGTCCGACTTGGCGACCGAGACGGCCCAGCCGTCGCCGCCTTCGGCCCGGCTTTTGTCGGTATTGATGCCGGACGCCAGCAGCACCGCCTCGATCTCGTTGGCCTGTTGCTCGGTCAGCTCCGAATACAGCGGAGATTCCTTGCAGGCGCCGAGCGTCAACACCGCGGCGATCAGCGTCAGCCTTGCGTGAGCCTTCACGGGCACCTCGTCAGCTTTGCTGGCGGAACAGCTGCTGCACACCTTCCGAAGTGCGATTGGCGACATTCGCCGTCAGCTCGCAATGGAACATGAACTGATGCGCCTTCACCGTAAGATTGAGCATGTCGCCGGGCGACAGTTCCTGCTTGTCGGCGGCGAACTGGAAGGCCTCGCTGCCGAGGTTCTCGACGCGCCCGTTGAGCGATTCCAGCGTCTTGAGCACCGACTGGAACCCGCCGCTGGCCACCGCCGAACTCGGCGGCGCCGCGGCCACGCCGGCCGCCGCGCCGGTGGGCGCCTGCATCTGCGATTCGAAGCGGGCGACATCGAACACCGACGCGCCGCCTCCGGCGGCCGCGCCACCGCCCGCGGCGGCTGCGGGATCGAGCTGGGCGGCGGCCAGGTCAAAGGTCATTGCTGCGATCGAATCCGTCATGGTCTATCCCCTGCGGATGTGAATGAGGGTCGGGATTACTGCTTGCGACCCAGGGATTCGAGCGCCTGACCGACACTGGTCACTGAAGTGGAGGCGTTCGACGACAGGAACTGCATGCGCAGGCTCTCCGCCGTCAGCCGCGTCATCATCGAGGGCTGATCCTGACCGTTTTCGGACACCTGGCTGGACAGCGTGGCGATCCGCCCGGCCTGATCGTCGAGGGCGGAACCCCAGGCCTGGGCCATCGCCTCGTACCAACTGTGCGAGTCGCCGATACCGGCGGTGGTGCCACCGCGCGTCATCTCGGTGCTCGACGTGATCGTCGAACCGGCCGTGCCGGTGGGTGCATTGGGGCTCAAGCCCTGGATGGCATCGATGTCTTTCATGTATCGCTCCTTGACTCCTCGGGAGTCGTTGTCGAGACGCTCAGTTGGTCTCTGTATCGATGGAACTCACGGACGCCAGCTGGGTGCCGACGCCCTTCACCCGTTGCCGCTTACCCCCCTGCTCGATGACAACCTCGTTGCCGTCGATACCGCCGAGCCGGGCCCCGCCCGGCAGCTCGGCCCCCACGTAGTAACGTGACCCGTCGCGGGTCACCAGATACGGATCACGCCCAGAAATCACCGTGGACACGGTCTTGCCGCGCTGCGGCGACATCCTCGGCTGCGGCTGATCGCCGTTGCTGTAGTTCACCGCCACGACTTTCTGCAGTCCCTGGATATCGCGCATCGCGCGCGAGTAGATGATCGATTCGAGAAAGGCCTCATCGCCCAACCGACCGCGCGCTTCGACCCGACCGTGTCCCTGATACACCGTGCGGGCGTCGATGCCGGACAGGCGCAGGATCTCGGCGACGTCCTCGGCGATGTCTTCGCCGGTGCGCACCTGCATCACCGCCTGCGGCGCCTGCGCCTTGAGCGCGGTCTTGAGTTCGGCGGCGCGGCCGGCGTCCGGCACCACCCCTTCGATCAGCGGCATCCCATCGCTGCGCGCGCTGATCGCAAGCTCGGACAGCCCCATGGTTTCCACGACTTTCCGGACCACCGGTATCGGCTCCGGCATCGGCAAGGCTTCCGGTTCGTTGAACATCGCCAGCAGCGCGGCGGCGAAACCCAGAGCACCCATTCCGGCGAGCACCACCAGCAGGCTCGATAGCCGCAACGGGCCGATGTCTCCGGCGTTGCGGGGCGCCGCCGGTAGCGGCCATTCGCGCTGCCCCAGCGGACCCAGCGCGATCACGGCACTGCCCACGCTCACCTGCATGCGAGTGCGCAAGGGCCGAGGTTCGCCCGGCGCGAGCCGGTGACCGTCGAGCATCACCGCCTCGTCGACCGCGCGCAGCAGACTGTTGCGGCCCTGTCGCGTGATCACGCAGTGATGACGGGCCACACCGGCGTCCGACAGCACCAGATCGCAGTCCGGGCTGCTGCCGATCATCAGCATTTCCTGGCGCTGCAACACCCGGCAGGCGCCGTTGTGCAGGCCGCCCACCACGTGCAGGGCCAGCGCCTCGGCCGCGCGTGCGGTGCTGCGCGCCGGCGGGGCCTGGGTTCCGGGAAATATGCCGAGTGTCTCCGCATGCATGCTCATTGCATTTGCTCCCCTGCGTCGGACGCGAGTCCGGATTGACCAGTTGCTGTATGGATCTGTGTTTCGCTCGCGCGACGTTCGCGTTCGCGTACCTCGCTTGGCCATTGATCTCTGGGCAGGACCGCGATCGCACCGACCGTATTCGGCGGCTCGCGCATCAGTTCCTGCATCAGCTCGGACGGCATGCCTTCGAGGTCGGCCGGCGCGGCCGGCGCAGGCGCGGTTCGGGCCGGATCGGCGGTCGCAATCGGCTCAGCGGCCGGCACCTCCGCAGAAGCCGTCTGCGCCGGTTCGAGCGGAATTTGCGGCAGCGGAGCGGGAACCCGCGCCGCTACCTGGGCGACGGTCGGCGCCACAAGCTCCGCTGGCGGCTCGCTCGCATTTTCCGCAGCCAGCGATATTGCTGGCGCCGGTGCCCGGAGTACTTCGTCATTGATCGTGTCGTTCGGCGCCGAACGGGGTACCGGCGCAGGCGCTGCGGGCGTTTGCGCGGCCGGCGGCTCGAACGGCAACGGCGGCGGCAAGGCAGTGCCGGCGGTGCTGTCCGGCTCGGACGATGCGCCTGGTGGAACCGGCGGCGGAACCGGCGCCGCGCTCAGGGAAGATTGCGGCGGTGCGGCCGGCAGCGGATGGCTCGGCGGCGGCGCGCGCAGCACGTCGTTGGCTGGCGCCAGCGTGGCCCCGCCCGGGCGGAATCCGAGCTCGGGCTGCGAGTGGCCGCCCTCGGGCAGGTCCGGCGGCGCCGGCAGCGGCGCCGAAGGGCTCGGCACCGGGCTGCGTGGACGGCCGGCGTCGAGGATCCGCGGCGAAATCAGGAACACCCGTTCCAGCCGTCCGGCATCGCGCTGGCGGCTACGGAACAGGTTTCCGATCAAGGGAATATCGCCGAGCAGCGGCACCTTGCGCGTGGAGCTGTTGGCCTCCTCGCGCACCAGACCGCCCAGCAGCAGGCTCTGCCCGGCATCGATGATCGCCTGCGTGGTCACCGCATTGCGCGTGACCTCGGGGATTTCGCCGCCGGCATCGGCGGTGGAAGGTGTCAGCGTGACATCGCCATCCTCGATCGTCACCAGCATGCGGATCTGCTCGCGGCCCCGCTCCTTGATCAGATGCGGCGTGACCCGCATCACGGTGCCGGCATAGACGTTGAACAGGTCCACTTCGAATGCGCCCTCGACCGGCACGTACACCGAACGGCTGTTCTCGATCACGGCTTCGACATCGTTGAGCGTGACCACCTGCGGCCGCGACACCACGCGCATCGCACCTTCCTGTTCCAGCGCGTTGACGCGGGCGATGAAGCGGTTGTCGTTGCCGATGATGGCGCCCACCTGAAAGCCCGGCACCTGACCGAGCGCGGCGATGTTGTCGGCTGCCAGCGCGCCGAGGAAGTCCGGCTTGCTGCCGTCTTCGCCCCACACCGCCTCGGTGGAACCGGTGCCGTAGCGCCAGTCCACGCCAAGGTTGCGCAGACGCTGGGTGTTGACGTCGATGATCGTGGCCTCGATCTCGACGATGTCCATCGGGATATCCAGCGCGCGGATCAGGTCTTCGTAGAGCTGCACGCGTTCGGGATCGTCACGGATGATGATTGCATTGCGATACGGATCGGCGACGATGCGTGCGTTGCCGCCACCACCGGGCACCGACACCAGTGCCGGCGCCTGGGCCTGCGTGCCGCGCGAATCGCCCAGCAGACGCACGCCGCCCGATCCGTCCGGCACCGCCAGGCCGACATTGCGGTCCTGCATGCGCTGCCCGAGGCTGGCCAGCCCCCGCCCGTTGAGCCCGCCGGCGCTGGCCGGCAGCACGATCTCGTTGGGCGTGCCCAGTGCCGCCTGATAGGCCGGGTCATACAGGAGTTCGCGCAGGATGCTGGCGACACCCGGCACGCTGATCTGGCGCGTGCCGACCACAAAGGTGCGATCCGTGGCCCAGGCGTACTTCAGCGGAATGAAGCGGAACACCGTTTCCACCGGCGAGCGGCGCTGGCTGACGGTGGTGGCGAGCTGTTCGACCTGATCGACGAAGCGCGGAACGCCACTGACCGAGACCAAGCCGGTCTCCTCTGTGATGCGCACGCTGTTGTAGGCATCGCCCAGCGACATTTCGGCGAGTGCGCGCCGGAAATCCTGCGTCTGTTCCACATTGACCGCGAAATAGCGCGACTGGATTTCGTTGCGCTTGTAGATCCACACCACGCCGCCGTCGAAGTAAGCGGTCAGCCCGTTCGAGTCCGCGATGCTGCGGAATATCTGGCCAGCCGTGCCGCTGCGCGGACCGTTGAGCGTGCCGCCCTGCGTGCGCACCGCCTCGCTGAGTGCGACCCGCAGGCCCTCGTCCGCAAAAAAGCGTTCGAGGAAGCTGGCCAGCGGCTCACCGTTCATCTCATAGGTCAGCTGCACCTGCGAGAACGGAATGTTTCCGGCCTGCGCACTGCCGCTACCGATCACCGCCAGCAGCGCCAGCCACACGCCCAGCAGCCGCCAGGTGCCGGCCTGGGTCCTGTCCCGTGCAATCCCTTGAACATCCCGGTTCCGTCGACTGCGTTCCCAGCGAGTCATGCGTACTGATCACCTCATGGCGGAGTTGCGCCGGCAGCGGTCACCCCTTGACCTGCCCTGCCGGTACAACACGAACGTCACCCACCAGTTCCTGGAACGACAGAACCGGCAGCGCGAAGAATTCGTTTTCGATCAAACGCCGCAGATGGCGGCGCACGTCGAGCGAGGACAACAGCGCGACACCGGCGAAACCGTCGCCGAGCCGCTGCCGCGCCTGCTGGATGTCCTGCAGGATGCGGTTGAGCGTCTGCGGATCGATCGCAATCTGATTGGCACCACCGCCGCCGCGAACCGACTGGCGCAGCAGATCCTCGAGTTCGGGGTGCGCGAGCAGCGCGTGCAGGCTGCGCGTTCCGTCCGTGAAGTGATCGCTGATCTGGCGGCGCAGGGCCACGCGTACATATTCGGTCAGCATCACGATGTCCTTCTCGCGCGCACCGGCTTCGGTGATCGCCTCAAACACGTCGCGCAGATTGCGGATCGGCACGCCTTCCTCGACCAGGCGGCGCAACACGTCGGACACTCGCTGCGGCGGCACCACGCGCAGCATTTCCTTGATCAGGTCCGGATACTCGCGGCCCCAGCGCTGAATCAGGTTGGCGGTTTCCTGAATGCCGAGGAACAGTCCGAGCTGCCGATGCAGCGCCACCTCCAGATGACGCTCCAGCACCTCGCAGGCGTCGAGCATCCGCTCGCGAATTCCGCTGCGCGCGCCATCGGCACCGGCATCGGCCGGCAGCCACTCGCCCTGCATCGGCGGCCAGAACACCGCCAATGCGGCGGGCGCGGCGGTCATCGCCGGCACGCCGGCTTCCGGCGCGACCACCGCCTCCTGCGTGGCGTCTCTCGCCTGTGGCAGGAAATGCGCCTGTGCCCGCACCGCGCCGCGTGCGAGCCGCATGCCGTGCGCGACCAGACCGTACTGGCCGAGTGCGAGCTCAAGCCCGGCACGCACGGTCGGCGCCGGCAAGGGCACACCGAAACGTTCGCGTACCCGGGCGACTGCCGTGCGCGCGGCGGCTTCGACCCGCACGTAGCCCAGCTCCTGCAGGGTCTGCGGGTTGATCTCCAGCAGCAGCGGCGGCGGCGGCGCGAGTTCGCCGCGCAAGGCATCGGCGCGGGCCTGCTCGACCAGGGGGTCCGGCTCCGGCACTCGAAACAGGCGCCGCAGCACCTCATGACGGTTGCGCGCGCGCCAGGTCCAGCTCGCCAGCAGCGTCAGCCCCAGCACCACGAACACCGGCCACGGGAAACCGGGGATCAGGGCCAGCATCAGCGCCAGCGCCCCACCGATCAGGGCCACTCGCGGCTGACTGCCGATCTGCCGCGATATGGCGATACCGAGATTCTTGTCGTCTTCCTCACCGGCGCTACGCGTGACCACCAGGCCTGCCGAAATCGAACACAGCAGCGCCGGAATCTGCGCCACCAGGCCGTCACCGATCGTCAGAATGCTGTAGGTGTGCGCGGCCAGGCCCAGCGGCATGTCGCGCTGAAGCACACCGATGGCGAGTCCGCCGAGGATGTTGATGATGATGATCACGATGCCGGCGATGGCATCGCCCTTGACGAACTTCATCGCGCCGTCGAGGCTGCCATGCAACTGGCTTTCGACTTCCAGCAGACGACGCCGGCGCCGCGCCTCGTCCTTGTCCAGCAGGCCCGAGCGCAGATCGGAATCGATCGACAGCTGCTTGCCGGGCATCGCATCGAGCGTGAAACGTGCGGCCACTTCGGCGACACGTTCCGCGCCCTTGGCCACCACGATGAACTGCACCACGGTGATGATCAGGAACACCACGATGCCGACCACCAGATTGCCGCCGACCACCAGCTTGCCGAAGGTTTCAACGATGTTCCCGGCGTGTGCGTGCAGCAGGATCATCTTGGTGATCGCAATCGACAGCGCCAGCCGGAACAGGGTCGATAGCAGCAACACACTCGGAAAGCTGGAAAACGCCGTGGGTCGTGGGATATAGATCGCGAGCAGCAACAGGCCGATACCGAACAGGATATTGACGGCCACCAAGGCATCGATCACCAGCGCCGGCAACGGCAGGATCATCAGGCCGATGATCGCAATCACGCCGACCGCCAGCAGCACATCGCTGAAGTCGCCTTTGGGCAGGCGCAGCCAGACCGGCGCGGCGCTGTTCAGCGCCTTCACGACGCGGCTCCGGTGGCGGGCGTCGATCCGCCGTACCCGCGATCGTCCGGACGCGGGCAAAACGGGGCTTTCGCTCCTGATAAGGGGGTCAGGCGCTGCATTGGGGGGTCCGTTTTTTTGGTGCCGCGGACGACGCTTTTCGCGAACGTCGACCGGGCGGCAATTCACGTCAACTTGTGACCGACGCTATCACGCTGACTTGACAGCTCCCTGACAGCCTAGGGAAAACCCTGAACGGCTTCCGGTCAGTTGGAATTCAGGATAGGGTTGACCCGTCCTTGGCGGTATCAGGACCTGTTTCGGGGGGAACGGACCACTCCGTAAGGGGTGAGATTTGCACCGGTGTCGCGCCGAGCAGACAGTATCGGTTGTCGATCCGGACCAGCAGCAGTCGTTCCCGTGTGCCGACCGGCATCACCTGAACCAGCTGGACCGGACCGTCGCTTCGAACGAAGCTGCCGCGTCGGCGCACCAGGTACCAAGCCAAAGCGCCCGCAGCGATGACGATGACCAACGGCATCAACAGTTCAAACAGGCCCGGCCCCTTGGGCCCTCCATTCTGGGCGGCGGCGATACCGCAGACCAAGCTCGCCGGAAGAGCGGCCGCAATGCGCTGCGCGAGGCTCGGCCATGCGCGGCCCGCCGCGCCCCGCGCCGCAATCGCGGATTCAGCTCCGGTTCGAAACTTCACAATTGATTCACGCACCTTGGCTACCTTTTTGCGGCAGCCACCGGCGAGATACGCCGAGGCCGCGGGGGGCAACAGCGTAACGGTCGTACCGGGGATCGGAAAGTAAGCCGGAGACAGGCAAATGGAAATGCCGGTTCGAAGCGCCGCCCTACGCTCAGGCGCCTGCACCCTCAATCCCGCGCCCCGCGCTTCGATCGCGGGTATCGATGCCGACGCCGTGGTTCAGGCGCTGCATCTGGCCGCCGCGATCTTCGACGACAGTGGTCGCCTGCTCAGCCACAACGCCGCGTTCGCCAGTGATTTCACGCCGCCACCGGAGCTGACCCGCCGCGCTTTCGAATCCCGCTTCCAGCCGTTCGCGGACGTGGATCTCCCACACGAAGCGGGCACCGACGAAGTCTATTGTCCGTCCACGGGACGCTCGTATTCCCTGGCCTGGTCGAACCTGGGTGGTCATGGCCTGCAATTGCTGACGGCGCTGGACCTGAGCGATCGTGTCGAATGGGTGCGCCGTCACCGCGCGCTGCAGGACCAGCTGCTGTTCACCTCGCGCGCGATGTCGGTCGGCGAGATGGCGACCACGCTGGCACATGAGCTGAACCAGCCGCTGGCGACGATCATCAACTATCTCGGTGCCGGCCAGCGTCTGATCGAGAAGCAGCCCGGCTTGCCGCCACGGCTCAATGAAGCCTTGGACATGGCGCGCTCCCAGGCCGAACACGCAGCCGCGGTGATCGCCCGCGTCCGTGAATTCGTGCGCACGCGCGAACCGCGGCGCGACATCCATCACGTCCGCGAATTCGCATCCCACGTGGTGCAGCTGCTGCAGCTCGAAGCGCAGAAGCACCGTGTGCTGCTGCGTGTCGAGATCGCGGACTCGCTGCCGGAAGTCTGGGTCGACCGCGTGATGATCGAGCAGGTGCTCGCCAACCTCGTCAAGAACGGGATCGAGGCGACGCGCACCACGCCGCCGGACGAACGCATCGTGAGTGTCGGTGCACGATTGGACGCCGACGGCCGGGTTCAGATCCGTGTCTCCGACCGCGGCTGCGGTCTCGGCGACACCACGGTGCAACAACTGTTTGCGCCGTTCTTCACCACCAAGAGCAACGGCATGGGCGTCGGTCTCGCGATCTGCCGATCCATCGTCGAATTTCACGAAGGCAATCTGTACTTCGAGGACAACCCAGAGGGTGGCGCAACCTTCGTGTTCACCCTGCCCGCAGCATCACAAGAGGCTGAGCAACCATGACTTCTGGCAACGTGCAGGTCTTTCTCGTCGACGATAACGAACCGTTCCGCCGGTCTACCGCGTGGCTGCTGGAGGCCGCCGATCTGGACGTTCGCGATTTCCCGAGTGGCCCCGGCCTGCTCGATACAATCGCCCAGGAATCACCGACGACCACGGCAAGCTGCCTGATCAGCGATGTACGCATGCCCGGCATGAGCGGACTCGAACTGATGGAGGAACTGCGCCGCCGCGCGGTCACGCTGCCGATCGTGTTCGTCACCGCGCATGGCGATGTGCCCCTGGCGGTGGAAGCGATGCGGCGCGGCGCCTCGAACTTCATCGAAAAGCCGTTCGAAGGCGAAACCCTGGTCGACGCGGTACGCATCGCCGTGCACGAGCCGCCGCCCGCCTCGCGCAACCCTTCACAGTGCGAAGAGAAGCTGTCACGCCTGACGCCGCGTGAACGCCAGGTCATGGATCTGGTCGTTACCGGCAAGCTCAACAAGACCATCGCCGACGCGCTCGACATCAGCATCAAGACCGTCGAACTGCATCGCGCCAACATGATGAGCAAGCTCGGCGCGCGCAATGTGCCGCAACTGGTGCGACTGGTACTCGGCTACGCATGAGTGTTGCGCCCCGCCGACTCGACGCGCGCGCGCTCGGCTACGGCTCTCTGGCGGAACAGCTGCCGCGATTCGATCCGGCCGCCGCTCGACTGCGTCGCCAACTGTTCGCCCGCTCCTGCCGCCTCGCCAGCGCCGACGGCAGCCTGAGTCTGCAACTCGGCCAGCCCGGCGGCGCAGCGGAGACCGCGAGTGAGTGGATGCGACTGCGTGGCGACGAACTCAGAGTCTGGCTGCGGGTGCAGCCCGGCCCCTACGTCAAGGGACTCGGCGATGGCGCCTGGCATGACTACCACGGCGAATCCCGAACCCTCGCCTGGAGCCTGGCCCACGAATCGGTACTCACGGCATTCCACCACGTGTTCGGCGTGGCCCTGGAAGCCGAAGACGCGGTCGTTCCCGAACAGTCCCCGGACGAGTGGCGTACGCTCGATCGCCCACTCGACTGGCGTCTCGATCATCGGGGTGCCTCGATTCACGGGCGCATCGCCTTGAGTCCAGCGGCGCTGGCGCGCATCGCCGCGATCGAGCGTTGGCAGCCCGCCGCGTCGCGCGCGTCCACGCATTGCGCGGCATTGCCGGCCAGCGCAAGGCTGAGCCTGCGGGCGCCGGCCATCAGCGCCGCCGCGCTGCGCGAATTCGAAACCGGCGACGTTCTGGTGCTCGATACATACAGCCGTTGCCGACACAACCTCGCGCTGGAGGCTGCCGGCCGCCACTGGGCGGTCCGGCTGGATGAACGTTCGCGCCCGATGCTGTTGTCGTCATCCATCCACCCGCCGATCGAGCCATCTCAAAGCAGGGAGACCCACACCATGTCCGACGCCCCACCCCAGCCGGCCGGCGACGCAGCGGAGGCAGCCCCTGCCACGTCGCCACTGGACGCCGCGATGCTGGAGCTGACGTTCGATATCGGCACGCTGCCGAGCAGCGTCGGCGAGCTTGCGGCACTGCAGGCCGGCTACGTGTTCGAACTGCCACAGACACTCGAACAGACTCGCACCACGATCCGCGCCAACGGCCGCGCCGTGGGCCACGGCGAGCTGGTCGCGGTTGGCGACAGCCTCGGCGTACTGATCCTGGATCTGGATGGACTTCAGTAGCCTCAGCCCCGGCTTCGTCATCGCGATCGTCGTCAGCCTTGCGCTGGCGCCGTTCGTCGCGGTGATGGTCACTTCGTTCACCAAGATCGTGGTGGTGCTGAGCCTGCTGCGCAATGCCCTGGGCTTGCAGCAGGTGCCGCCCAATGTGGTGCTCAACGGACTGGCGATCATCCTGTCGATCTACGTGATGTATCCGGTGATCCTGGACACACACCAAGCCATCGAGCAACGCGGCCAGGAGCTGCCCGAGCAGAAGATGAACCTGCAGCGCATGCTCGATCTGGTGGGGCACGCCAAGGAACCCTTGCGCGAATTCCTGATCGCCCATTCCAGCGATACCGAGCGCGCCTTCTTCCTGGAAAGCGCGCGCCGCTTCCTGCCGGACGAGCGACGCCAGAGCCTCGGCCCGCGCGACTACATCGTGGTGGTGCCGGCCTTCACGGTCAGCGAACTGACCGCCGCGTTCCAGATCGGCTTCCTGATCTTTCTGCCGTTCCTGATCATCGACCTGATGGTCTCCAACATCCTGCTGGCGCTGGGCATGATGATGCTGTCACCGACGCTGGTGTCGCTGCCGTTCAAGCTACTGCTGTTCGTGTTCATGGACGGCTGGGCCAAGCTGGTTCACGGCCTGGTGCTGACCTATGGCTGAGCGCTGATGGGCTTCGACATCGTACGGCTGACGCAGGACGCCCTGTGGCTGGTGCTGCTGCTGTCCGCCCCGGCGATCGTGGCGGCGTCGATCATGGGCCTGATCGTCGCCTTCTTTCAGGCCGCGACGCAGTTGCAGGAACAGACCCTGGCCTTCACCGTGAAGTTCGTCACCATCGTCATCGTGCTGTTCCTGACGGCCAGCGTGCTCGGCGGCACGCTCTACAATTTTGCCGACCGGATCTTCACCGAGTTTCCGGGCATGACGAACTGAGCGCATGAACGGCTTCGATTCGGTCGGTGAGGTGATGCTGGCGCTGGCTCTGACGGTGCCGCGCATCGCCGCGGCGTTTCTGGTGCTGCCGCTGATGAGCAGCGAAACCGTGCCGGCACTGGTGCGCAACAGCTTCTACGTGAGCCTGGCGATCATCGCCCTGCCGGTGGCGATGAGCGCGGCGCCGATGGGCGCAATGGGCGCCGGCACCTGGCCGCTGGTGATCCTCAAGGAATTGCTGATCGGCACTCTGCTGGGCTTCACCTTCGGGTCCGTGTTCTGGGCGCTGGGCACGGCCGGCGGCATGATCGACACGCAGATCGGCGCCAACTTCTCCAACGTGGTCGACCCGATCCAGGGCCATCAGACCTCGCTCACCGGCCAGCTGTTCTCGCAGCTCGCCGCCTGGCTGTTCATGGCCAGCGGCGCCTTTCTGGTGTTTCTGGACATCCTCATGAGCAGCTATCAGCTGTGGCCGGTGCAGAACGTGCTGCCCGCGCTCAACCCGGCCGGCGCCGGCTTCATGATCGGCCAGCTCAGCTACCTGATGAGCACCGCCTTGCTGTTCGCCGCGCCGGCGATGGTGGTGATGTCGATCGTGGATTTCTCGTTCGGCCTGGTGAACCGTTATGCACAACAGCTCAACGTGTTCGCACTGACCCTGCCGATCAAGGCTTGGCTGGCGCAGTGGGTGATCCTGCTGACGCTGGGTCTGATCGTGGAAGTGGTGTTGCGCAAGCTGTTCCAGAACCGCGAGTTGATCGAGGTCTTCAAACGCCTGCTGCCGGTGCCCTGATGCCCTCCGAGACGCGCTTGGCGCTTCAGCAGCAACGCGACACTCAGCGCATGCCACGCATCGACTCCGCCCAGCGCAGGATTTCCGCGACCGCTTCGAAGAAGTCAGCGGAGATGTATTCGTCGACCGCCACATTGGCGTGCAGCCCGCGCGCCAGATCGATGTTCTGCAACACCGGTACGCCGGCCTGCTCGGCGGCCTCGCGGATCAGGCGGGCCTCGTAGCCCTCGCCCTTGGCGCTGACCACCGGCAGGTCCGTTTCGCCCGGCTCGTAACTCAGGGCCACCGCAATATGGGTGGGGTTGACCACCACCACATTGGATTTTCGCACCGACGCCAGCATGTTCTGCTGAGACCACTCGTGATGCAGCTCTCGGCGCCGGCTCTTGACCATAGGATCGCCTTCGGTGCTCTTCATTTCGTCGCGAATGTCGCGGCGGCTCATCATCAGGTTCTTGATGAACACGAAGCGCTGATAGTTAGCATCCAGCACCGAGACGAAGAAGAACACGAACACCACCCAGATGCCGATCCACATCAGCGAGCGCCACCAGGCGTGCAGGATGTCCGGCGGGCTCGCGTCCGGCAGCGACAGGATCGGCGGCAGCATCGCACGCAGCACCAGCACGCCGATACCGAGCAAGGCCGCGCTCTTGAAGATCGACTTGAAGACCTCGGCCAGGTTCTCCTGCGAGAACATGCGCTTCACGCCCTCCACCGGATTGATGCGCTCCATCTTCGGCACCAGGCGCTTGAGCGCGAACAGCGGGCCAACCTGCAGAAAGTCGGCGGCAATGCCGACCACGCTGGCGAATATCAGCAGCGGCAGCACCGCCCGCATCAACAGCATGAGATCGAGTTGCAGGGTATTCAGCAGATCGGCCGGGCGATGCTGGCCAACACCGATGAAGCTGGCTTCGAAGGCGTCCGCCAGGTGCTGGTAGACCCAGCCGGCCAGCAGCGGCGCCATCGCCAGCCACAACATCAGCAGCAGCGTATTGGTCAGTTCCTGGCTACGATGGACCTCGCCTTCCTTGCGTGCGTCCTTGAGCCGCTTCGGGGTCGGCTTTTCGGTCTGATCGCCGCCTTTGGGCTTGCCCATGAATATCCGCTCGGAGTCAGTTCGAGCCAGGATCATGGCACCGCAACCGGGGGATTCCCGGCCGGCATAGGGTAAGTCCGAGGTTCACGCCGCCGGGTGGCGGGTCTAAGATCTACACAGCTCCGGGGGGAGTCCGCGTAATGCAGACGTATGCCATGAAAGTTCAATCCACAGACAATAGCCGTATCGCCCTGATCGATGCCCTACGAACGCCTGCCTTGAGGCCCGCCTTTCAGGCGGAAACCTCGGAAGGTCAAGGGCTTGCATCGACGGGCAGCCTAGAATCCGCAGCGGCCAGCCAGTTCGCGGCAGAACGCCTGGTGGCGGCCAACGAGGCGCATGCCGATCCCGGCGAATGGCTGCTGTCGCTCGATGCCTGGTCCGACATCGCGCCCGGCGCGCGCGCGCTCAAGGCCGAGGCCGCCGCGCCGGACTTCGACCTGGCCGATCCCGCCGCCAGCGCACAAGGCCTGGCCGACCACGTACTCGCCGCGCTGAGCGGCTGATGGCCGACGCCCCACTCGCGGCCGCCGCCGAGTCCTGGCGCGAGGCGGCGGCACGCCTCGCCGAGGGGCTGCATCACAGTCCGGACGATGAAACGCGCCTGGCGGTGCTCAAGCGCGTCTGTCGTCGCTTCGGCTATCTCGGCTATCCGGGTTTTCTCAAGCTGATGCTGATCGTTGCCGACAGCGACAACACCCCAGCCAAGCGCGATCTGGCCGCGGCGCTGGCGCTGGCGCTGAAGCGCCATGACCTGCCGACCGGTCAGCTCACCTCCTGGGGCACCACCGACCTGTGGAAGGCCAGCGGCGACAACACGCGAGCGATCAGCGCCAGCGTGCTCAACGGTCAACACCTGGGCGTGGCGCCGCGACGCAGCTTCGGACCGCTCGAATATCTCACCGTCTGGTACTGCCAACGCACGCAGCGACCGTATCTCAGCGACGACGGCTACTACGCGGCCGTGGTCAAACTGATCACCCTGCTCAATCACAGCCGCGAGGCGCAGGAACTGTATCCGCTCAAGATCGAATCGGATCTGAGTACCGAGCCCGAAGGCGCCTACACGCGGCAGACGCGAAGCCGGCTCGGCACACTGGCCGGCGCCTGGCGGCGCGGTGAATCACCGGACCGTATCGGCGAGATCATGGCCGGTAGCACCGCTCGCGCGGGCAATAGCCCGCCGCCCCGAGACTGGGTGCTGCGCGACCTCTGAGCCGGGTCTGAAGATCACGCTCCGACAGGCCTTTACGGATTCGGTGCAGGCTGGCCGCCTTGCATCCAAGCGTCTCGGTACTGCACGAAACCCAGCGCTGGCTTGCCGAAATGCACGGTCGCTCCCGTGGCTTGAAAGCCGAGACGCGCCAACACCGATGGAACCGAAAGGTGGCGTGGGTCGCACAGCGAGATCAGTCTCGGCAGTGCGAGGTCGACAAAGGCGTGCCGGCACAGATGCCTCCCCATCTCCACCGCCAACCCGCCGTTCCAGAACTCCGGCAGCAGCCGCGCACCGATCTCGATGTCGTCACTGTCCTCGACCGGCATCAGCGAGTAGATGCCGACGAAGCGGTCCTCACCGTCACGTGCCGCCCAGGCGCCCAGACCGGGACAACGCTCGTAGAAGGCCCGCATCCAGTCGATCAGCAAATACGCCTGCATCAGGTTCTGCAGGCGATCGTCCAGTAACCAGCGCGCGACCAGGTCGGACCGATCCATTTCCAGCAGACTGCGCGCGTCACGCGTGGACAAGGGCCACAGACTCAGACGATCCGAACGCAGAAAAGCGGTGTTCCGGATATCCGGAACACCGCCGGCGCCCGCCGCTGCCGCGGCTGCGCCCTCCCCGATCACAGCCCTGCGATCAACGGGGCGACTCCTGGAACATCGAGCCGAGCATGCCCAGCAGCATGCTGCTGGCGAAGCTGAAGCGCATGGCCTGCAAACCTTCCAGGAGGCTGAAGTCGCTGGGCATGTCCTTGGTCTTGTTCATGTCGGCCTGAGTCACCTCGCGCATCCACAGACCGTCCCGCACCATCCAGCCTTCACCCTGGCCGTTCTCGTACAGGTTCATGCCATCACCGGTGAGGGTATCCATCGCGTAGCCAGTGTCACCCTGCTTGATCGTCATGTCGCCGATCGTGTTCTGGTCGAGATTGTCGACCACGATCGCCTGATCGCCGTTGGTGATGGTCAGCGAACTGGACAAGGTCATCGCCTCGTTGCGCGCATACGGCGTGGTGTTGATCGTGATCTTGGTGCCGTCTTCCAGGTTCAGCGTGATCGTGCCCCAGAAGTCCACATCGGTGCGACCGTCACCATTGGTGTCGAAGTGCGGGTCGCCCCAGATGCGCGAGGTCTCGCCGGTTTCCTTGTTGGTCAGCACGATTTCGGAACTGTGCTCGTTGATCGCCAGGGTGTAGCCGCCAAGATCGATGTTCGCCTTACCGTCGCCGGTCCGGGCTACGGTCCAGTCGCTCTGGGCGGGTGCGGGAACCGGCATCGGATGCATCGTGGTGCCCGTGCCCAGATCCTGATTCAAAGCCGCCAGTATGGAGCTCGCCTCCGGCCAGCTGACCGCACCATCGGCCGTCGCCGTGGCGACCATACCCACCAGCGTCATGCGCTCGGCACCCGAGAGCTTGGACAGATCCGCACTCGCAAAAGCACTGTCCAGCGCCGCACGCCACGGTGTGGCGGTGGTCTGGTCCAGCATCGAGTCCATGGTGCTGAGGAACTGATAGTCGCGCAGCAGCGAACCCAGTTCGCCGGCATTGCCGAGCAGTTCGCCGATCATGCCGTTGAACAGCTCCGAACCAGGAGCCTGGCGCAGATCCATGCCGGCAAACGGCCAGGAGTCACTGAACGCGGTCACGCCGTTGCTGCTGAGTTCCTGCATTGACGCGATCATCGCGTCGGCGTCGGAGGCGCTGATGCTGCCGTCGGACGACAGCGCACGCGCCATCGTCATCAGGGTCTTGCGCTCACCGGACGACAGCTGGTTGGTATTGAGCATCTCCAGCGCGCCAGCGAGGCGTGCCTCGGCGGCGCCGCCGATCGGCGTGGACAAGGCATTCGACATCGCGCCCTTGAAAGCCGCATCGGAGAGCCCCCCGAAAAGTGTGTTTCCCATCGCGGACATAGAAAACTCCCTTATCTCCATTTGGTGGATTTGCACGGTGTCTCACCACGCAGCAGACGCTGTGTGATCGACCCGTCCTGCACCGATTTTGTCCGCCCCCCGCTTCTGTTCATATTCGGATGCGCCCTAGCCTAGGGAACGCCCGAGGGACCTGAGCGCCCGCACCAATTCGCGCACGGGCCCAAAAATTAGACCACTTCGGGGCCATACCCGATCGGCGCAGAAATCCTCGCACCCTGGGGTTTTCACCAGGTAGTCATCGCCGCGCCCGCTGACCACACTGCCAGCAGTGTCCGCTGGCTCGGGGGGACAGCGGGCGTAGTGCAAAAACACGCCACAAGAAATACGGACATGAACCGATCGACAATGCCCCCCGCTGCTCCGCGTCATCCGGCCATCCTGCTCAAAGTGCTCTGCGCCGCCACCCTGTTCGCATCGATTCAGGCCTGTGGTGGTGGTGGTGGCGATGGTGACGGCGGCGGCGGAGGCGGAGGCGGCGATGAATTGAACCGTGGCCTCGAAGGCGTGCTGTATTTCGACGCCGCCACTGACTATGTGGCCTTCGATCCCTCGAAGGGCGAGATCGACGTCATTCGCAACGGCACCGGTGACGGCAGCACGCCGTCCGCCGATGCGAAGGAGTTCGTCACCATCGACAGCGATTCCGCCACCGGCGACACCGACAAGCAGGACATCGTCACCTTCAAGCGCAATGGCAACGAGACCGCGCGCATCGCGCTCGATGAATTCCTGAGTGGCTACCCGAAGCTGTCGCCGGACGGAACCTTCATCATCGAAACCCGTGACTACGGCGAGCAGACGCTGGTCCTCGACCGCAACGGCGCGGTCGTCAAGGACTACGGCAACGGAATCGAGGACTACGCGTGGACGCCGGACGGCCGCCTCGTACTGGTTGACGGCGAATCCATCGTCATCACCGACATGAGCTTCAATATCGACACGGGCCTGAGATCGTTCGAGGGACTCGCGCCATCAGGCGTGTCGGTGAGCCCGGACGGTGAACGTATCGCCTTCTCGATCGAGGAGGACGGCGCCAGCCGGCGACACGTGTGGACAATGGGCATCGATGGCTCGTCGCCGCAACAGCTCACCAGTTCGCTGGTCGGCGAAATCTCCCCGCGCTGGTCGCCGGACGGAAAGACCCTGTCCGTGCGCAAGGGCTCGGCCTCCGGTGCCGGCTGTCCCGAGCTGTGGGCTGTGGATGCGAACGCCGGCAACGCCGATCTCGCCAATGACAGCGACGCCGCGTTCCGACTGGTTCAGTACGACGGTGATGGTGACGTTCGCGGTGTCTGTGCGTTCTCGCCGGCCTTCTGGCGTGCCTCGTAAGGTGCGCCGCCACACTTTGGGGATCGCCCCAGCTAGGGCAGAACCTAGCTATTTTTTCGGGAAATCTGAAGGGAAACTGCACCTGCCGCTGACCAATCCTCAACGCACCGGTTCCACGAGCGTCGAGCAGGTTCACAAGGATGCAGTGGCCACAAATTGACCATCTTTCTCTCCTGGGGAGACAGCAAATGAGCAACGGATTGAACTTCAACAACATCCTCAACCTCGGTGTTACCGCGCTTGGCACGATGTTCGGCGGCCCGATCGGCACCATGGCGGCTCAGCTCTTCACCCAGATCGCCTCCGGCGCGATCGATCAGGTGATCCAGCAGGTCGGCCAGCAGTTCGGTTTGCCGCAGTCCATGATCGATGCCGCACAAGGCGCGTTCCACGGCGCCATTGGCGACTACGAGGGTGCCGCCGGCAACTACCAGGACGCGATGGAAGCGGTTCGCGAACAGGCCTCCCCGGCGGACTACGGCGATCTCGATCGCGCCGTGCAAGACCTGATGGAGTCGACCCGTCAATGGTTCACCGAGCAGATGAACGACATCGCCGAAGGCGGCAAGTCCGAGAAGTCCAAGGGCAAGGGCGGCGGCGACTTCTTCATCGCCATGGCCGAGTCGCTGGGCAAGGCGCTGCAGAGCCAGGCCGATCGCGTGCAGGACAAGGCCAACGAGCTGTCCAACGCGGTCGACGCGGCGGAAGGCACCGAGGACAACGACCGTGCCGATGCCCAGAACGAAATCATGGAACTCCAGACCGAGCTGACCGCCGAGTCGATGCGTCTGAACTACATGTCGCAAGGCATTCACACCGCCCTGACGAAAGTCGGCGATGCGCTTGCCACCTCGGGTCGCGCGCAGTAAGCGACTTGCTGAAATCGACGTCAGTCTCTGGCGTCATCGGGAATGGGGCATCCAAGATGCCCCATTCCTATTTTCGTTTCCGCCATCCGGTTTACGTTGGAGCTTCGTCATGAGCAAGCTGCTGTCTCGAATCACTGCCGCCCTCGCACTTGTGCTGGGACCGTTCACGAGCGGCGTACTGGCACAAAGCTGGCCCACTGGCCCGATGATCGACGCCAATGCCAACGTCAACACCATGATCCTGAACCAGCAGGTCCAAGCCGACATCATGGCGGCCCATCAGGTGCGGCAGGCCAGCAAGGCCGCCACCGAAAACCTGAGCGCTTCGCAAAGCCGCGATTTCAGCTATCGCCCCAAGGCCTCCATCTCGGAAGCGATGGAACAGACCTTTCTGGACAATCTGCGTGCAATCGACGAATCCATGGCGCGCAGCGCCGAAAATGATCTGCAGGAACGGGACATGATCGAGCGCTTCGAAGCCGATGTCGGTCCCTACGGGCTGGAGCTCAACGATGTGGCCGACGCGATGACGGCCTATTGGGTCGTGAGCTGGATCGCCGCCAACCAGGAAGACCTCCCCGACAAGTCTGCGGTGCAGGCGGTGAGAGCTCAGGTCAGAACGCAACTCGCCGGCAACGCCAGCTATGCCGCAGCGAACAATGACGAACGCCAGCAGCTCGCCGAGACCTATATCTACGAAACCATGTGGACGATCACACTGCGCAGCAGCGCCAAGAACGCGGCCGAACGTGAACAACTGGCCGCAGCGGCTCAGGCTCAGGCGCGCAAGCAGGGGCTCGATCTGCTTGGCATGCGGCTGACGTCGCGCGGCTTCGTTCGCGGCTGAGGCTTGCCACGCTCCATCAAGGCTCCGGAACGAACCGATGAACAAGCCCCAAGCCAGACTGCCGCCCGAAAAGGACAAGCGCCTGGACTTCACGGTGTCCGCCGCCGTCTCCGGACAGGTGCGCCGCGAGTTCCTGAGCACGCTCGCGAAAACGCACAAGGTGCCGGAATCAACAATTGCAGAACAACTCGGCGAGCACGACTATCCAGAGGAATTTCGTGAAACTTTCGGGCCCTTGGGCCTGAAGCCCGACAATCTGGCGGATGCGATGACCGGCTACTGGGTCACCATGTGGTCACTGGTACACCGCCGACCGCTGCCCGATGCAGCGCTGATTCCGGCGGCACGCAAGCAACTCGAACCGCTGTGCAGCAAGGCGCCGCAGGCGCGGCGCGAAGCCGGCCGTCAAGCCATGGCCGAAGCGATGATCTACGAGACGATGTCCGCACTGAACAAGGCGCAACAGTTCGCGGCCATCGGCGACGAGGAATCGCTGCAGATCATGAGCGACACCATCACCGCCAATGTTCGACGCACCCGCGCCATCAATTTCAAGGCGCTCAAGCTCACACCTTCGGGCTTTGTCAGCACCAAGAACTGAGCACGCGTCTCAGGACAGCTCGATACCTTCGTGCTTGGCGACGGTGAAGATGTCCTTGTCGCCACGCCCCGACAGATTGACGACGATGTGCTGGTCGCGCCCCATCTCCAGTGCCAGCTTCTTGGCGTGCGCCACGGCATGCGCCGATTCCAGCGCCGGGATGATGCCTTCGACACGGGTCAGCTCATGGAAAGCCGCCAGCGCCTCATCGTCATCCGCGGCGACGTATTCGACCCGCCCCAGATCCTTGAGCCAGGCGTGTTCCGGGCCCACGCCCGGGTAGTCCAGCCCGGCCGAGATCGAATGCGTACCGAGAATCTGGCCGTTCTCGTCGGCCATGATGTAGGTGCGGTTTCCGTGCAGCACGCCGGGCGTACCGGCCGACAGCGGCGCCGCATGCAGACCCGTACCGAGCCCGCTGCCGCCGGCCTCGACGCCGATCATGCGCACCTCGCGGTGTGGGATGAACGGATGAAACAGGCCCAGCGCGTTGGAACCGCCGCCGACACAGGCGACCAGGGCATCCGGCAGCCGACCGAACAGCTCGGGCGCCTGACGCAGCACTTCACGGCCGACGATCGCGTTGAAATCGCGCACCAGTAGCGGATACGGATGCGGGCCGGCGACGGTGCCGATGATGTAGAACGTGTCGTCGACGTTGGTCACCCAGTCGCGCAGGGCTTCGTTCATCGCGTCCTTGAGCGTGCGTGTGCCGCTCTTGACCGAGACCACCTCGGCGCCGAGCAGCTTCATGCGATACACGTTCGGGCTCTGCCGCTCGATATCGTCCGCGCCCATGTAGACCACGCACTTCAAGCCCAGACGCGCCGCGACGGTGGCACTGGCCACACCGTGCTGGCCGGCGCCGGTCTCGGCGATGATGCGGGTCTTGCCGAGATGCTTGGCGAGCAGCGCCTGACCCACGGTGTTGTTGACCTTGTGCGCGCCGGTGTGATTAAGGTCCTCGCGCTTGAGGTAGATCTGCGCGCCGCCCCATTTCGCGGTGAGGCGCTCGGCCGGATACAGCGGCGAAGGCCGCCCCACGTACAGCGCCAAATCGCGGTCGAGTTCGGCGCGGAACGCCGGGTTCGAGCGCAGGCTGAAATAGGCGTCTTCGAGTTCGCGCAGCGGCTCCATCAGCGTCTCGGCGACGAAGCGGCCACCGTAGGGACCAAAGTGGCCCCGCGAATCGGGGAAATCGTAGTCTGCTTCAGTGGGCGTCGGCACGACGAACCTCTTCTATGAACTTTTGCATGAGCGCCGCGTCCTTGAGACCCGGCGCGCTTTCGATTCCGCTACTCACATCCACCGCATAGGGGCGGACCCGCCTGATCGCGGAGGCCACATTATCCGGATTCAGGCCGCCCGCGAGTATCAACGGATGCGTGCCTCCGGCGACCAGGCTCCAGTCGAAGGCCGTACCCTGCCCGCCCAATTCGCCGGTCGGATGCCCGTCCAGCAGCAGCGCACTTGCATCCGCGTAGCGTTCACTTTGCGCGGCCAGATCCTGCGGCTCGGCCATGGCGACGGATTTGATGTATGGCCGGCCCCAGGCTCGACACAGATCCGGCGATTCGCTGCCGTGGAACTGCAGCAGGTCCGGCTGCATGCGGGCCACCAGCTGCGCGATGAACTCGCGATCCGCGTCCATCAACAAGGCAACCGCCGTAACCAGCGGCGGTAGCTCACGTCGCAGCGCGGTTGCGGCCTCGATGTCGAGCGCGCGGCGGCTTGCCGGCACCAGCACGAAGCCCAGGGCATCCACGCCGAGACCAATCGCCCGACGCGCATCCTCGGCGCGGGTGATGCCACAGAACTTGATGCGGGTTCTTTGCGTAGGCAGTGTGGACAAGAGGACTCTCTGAATCAACCGGCGGGAAACCAGGGTTCCGGCGGTGGCGGCAGGCCATAGCCGTCCGGATAGCGGGGGCCGACAAAATACAGGCCCGCGGCCGGTGCCGTCATCCCCGCGCGGGTTCTGTCCCGGCCGGCAAGCAGTTCCGCAATCCAGGTTTCGGGGTGACGCCCCTGCCCAACCATCAGCAGGCTGCCGCTGATGTTTCGCACCATGTGGTGCAGAAAGGCATTGGCGATCACGTCGATCACCACGAAATCGCCGCGCCGGAACACCTCGATCGCCAACAGGTTCCGCACCGGCGTGCGCGACTGGCAGACCGAGGCCCGAAACGCCGAAAAATCGTGCGTCCCGACCAGGGCTTGGGCCGCGCGATGCATGCGCGTGGCATCCAGCGGATAGGTCCACCAGGTGGCCCGGCCACCGCTCAGCGCGGACCGCGAACGATGATTGTGGATCAGATAGCGATAACGACGCGACAGCGCCGAATAGCGGGCATTGAAATTCTCGTCGACGAGCTTCACCCACGGCAGGCTGATGTCGGCCGGCAGCTGCGTGTTGCTGCCGAGCACCCAGGCGTCCGGCTGACGGGCCGCATCACTGTCGAAGTGCACCACCTGCTGCAGGGCGTGGACACCAGCGTCGGTACGGCCGGCCGCGACCAGACAAACCGGATGATTCGCGATCCGCGACAGGGCCGTCTCCAGCGTGGCCTGCACCGATACGTGGTGGTTTTGCGCCTGCCAGCCGGAATAGGCACCGCCGTGGTACTCCACGCCGGCGCACCAACGCCTCATCGCGGCCACACGAAAAACAGTGCCACCAGCGACAGCGGCGCCAGCCACTGCCAGAGCGGCGGCGCCGAAGGGGTCGGCACGGCGACATCACCCTGCCCGCTGTGACTGAGTTCCTCGGCGCGCAGAATCGCCGCCGCCGCCGCATCGATCAGACTGCGGCGGGTTTCGCGACGCACGCCGTCGATAAGACGCCCGGCCTCGGTGACGTATTCCAGCGCCAGCGCCAGACGCAGACCCAGACGGCTGTCATCCACACCGGTCAGGCGTAGCGGACGCAACAACCACAGCAGACCACCAGCCAGTGCCGGCATTGGTGTGACCTGCGTCAGCCAGAACACGGCCGCCAGCAGGTCCGCCAGTACCAGCGCGCGGCGCGCACCCTCGCTCAGCCCCTCGACGCTGATCCCCGGCAGCACGCTCCACAGTGGCGTGCCCGGCGTCAGCCCGACATAGAGGATGAGGATCGCCAGAAACAGATAACGCAGGCGCATCAGGCCACGGCCATATCGCAGCAACGACGCGCGCCCAAGGCAGGCATGGGTGATCAGCAAGCTCGCGGCGGCCAGCGCCAGCGCAGCGACCGGAAGGAGCGGCAGCAGCGCCGCGAAGGCGAGCAGACAGGCGATTCGAACGGCCGGGTACACAGGAGGCGGTGCTGGGAGCAGTGCTTGGGTTCGGCAATCGTGCGTGTTCGTCGGGTCCATGCGGCCCTGAAGCCTACGATGGGCGCTCAGATCAGCTGCGACAGCAGATCCCGCGCTTGCTGCTGCTGTTCGGGCGATCCGAGATCGGCCACTTCCTGCAACAGTGTACGCGCCATGTCGCTGTCGCCGATGTCCACGTAGGCCCTCGCCAGATCGAGCTTGGTCGCCGCCTCGTCCCCGCCGTCCAGATCGAGTTCAATGTCGTCGAACTCCTGTATCGAGAATTCACCGGGGTCTTCGAGCGGCGATTCGGACTCGAACGTGGATCCGACGGCTGGGACTGCGTCCGGCGGATCAATGTCCGAATCAAGCGGTGCGTCAAAGCCTGGCTCAATCGGCGCATCGAACGATTCACTGAAGGATTCGATCGATTCCTCCGCCGGTTCGGCGTCCGGCATCGTGTCCGCCGGCGGTGCGTCGAATGACTGCAGATCCAGTTCGGGGAAGGCCGGCTCCTCCGGCGAGTCCGAAGACTGTGAGTCAAAATCGGAGAACGATTGCGCGGACGGGAGCGACGAGGACTGGTAGGCGGTCTGTGCGTCGGGCAACGTATCCGAAGAGGCGGAATCCAGATCGAAATCCGATAGGTCGAAGTCCAGCGCATGGGTATCGAGCTGCGCCGGCTCCGTCACAAGGATTGGATCCCTGTCCACCGGCTCCGCATCGGCAGCCACGTCGGAGTCGGTGCTCAGCGGCTCGGCCACTTCGATCGGTGGCGGGTCGGTCTGCTCACCGTCGAGTTCGAAATCTTCCAGGCTGAAGTCGAGCATTCCGTTGTCGGCCTCGTCCACAGACGCCTGGCGCGCGCGCTCCGGAGCGGCTGCGACGCCGATATCGGCGCTGGCCTCGGAGACGTCCTGAGCCTCATCGAAGCTGATCTCGTCCAGGGTGAGGTCCATCGATGTCGGCGCGAGCGCGGGCGCATCCGGCGTCTCCGACGCGGCCTCGAGTTCGAAATCCACCGGTGAATCGAGGAGGCTCGCATCGCCCTGTCCGTCGTCGGCGAACATCGCCGCGTCCGGCGTGAGCTGCCGACCCATGATGCTGATGTTCTGCCATTGCGCGGCGTCGAGTTCTTCACGCAGCCCCTCGGTGACTTCGAGAAACTCGACGGGCTTGTTGGCGGCGAAGTACGTTTCCGCAAGCTTCACGCGGATGTCGGTCCGCTCCGGCGCGTTCTCCGCGGCCTGCCGCAACAGCAGCGCCGCTTCATCGTACAGCCCATAGGCGATATGAAAATCGGCCTCGGACACCGGGTCGTTGGAATCGAGATCGATACGCATCGTCTCGGCTTCAAACTGCGAGGTCACGTCGAAATCGACCCCGTTGCTGTCGCGACGCGCCGCGGCCGCATCCATCGCCGGCATCTGTACGGTCTTGTCGAAGCCCTCGTCTTCGAACAGCGAATCTTCGATCGACGGCAATTCGCGGTCGGCACCCGACGTGGCTTCGTCCGCCGACGCCAGCAGGCTGTCCTCCAGCGACCCCAGGCGATCGGTATCGGCACTGTCCTCGGACGGTGCCTGGTCCTCGGGCGGCGCGATGATCACCGGGGCGGCGACCGGTGCCGCCGCCGGGGTACTCGTGCGCGGTGGCGCCGGCGGCCGTGGGGCGGGCGCAGCCACCGGTGGTGCTTCGTCGGGTGGTGCTTCGTCGTTGTCTTCGCGGCGCCGCAGCATCAGCATCGAGGCAATCAATACCAGAACCACGACGAACAGGCCGATCCACAGCCAGGGCAAACCGCGCTCCTTGCCTTCGCGCCCGATCACCGGCGCGGAACGTACCGGCGCTGGCGGCGCATCGTCCACCATCGGCTCGTCTGGCGCGGCGGACTCCGTATCCGGGTAGTCCGAATCGAGCACTGTGGAGTCAGCGCCGGTCGCGCCGTAGGAATCGTCTCGTGGGGCGTCCGTCTGATCCTCGTCCTGGGCCGCGCCCTGGCGCTGCAATTCCTCCAAAGCCGAGCCGGGCCGACGATCACCCGTGGCCTCGCCCGAAATGGCCGGCGCAGGCATGGATACCTCCGGCTCGGGCAATTCGTGGAGTTCGGGCTCGGGCTCCGGTTCTGGTTCGGACTCAACCGGCGTCACTGGCCGCAGCTGCGGCGTGGGCGCCACCGGAGGCGCCGGCGATGCGGCCGGCGGCGCACCGCGGCGAGCGGCGTCCAGCATGGACTTGGCGCCAGCGGCGTCGACCGCGCGTATGCTCGACAGGCTGGGCACGTCGAGCATCACGCCCGCGAGCAGTCCGGTGATGCGCCCGTCGTCGAAGGCCTTGGGATTCGCGCGATACAGCGCGACCTGCATCTGATCCATGCTGACGGTATCGTCCGGCCGCAGATTGAAGGCCACCCTCCACAAGGTCTCACCATGCTTGATCGGACCGTATCGGGCCGGCAAAGCCCCGGCACTGGACGGCGCCGAAACCGGAACGCTGCTGGTCTTCGGCATCTGGGCGGCAGCCGTCGCCGCCCCTTGTGATTCGGATGAACCGAAGCGGTCCAGCAATGCGGGATCGGGCTCGCGGCGGCTGGCTTCGGCCGCCGTCTCGAAGAATTCATCGTTCGACGGCGCCCTTGGCGCGACCGGCCTGCTCTGCGGCGCCGGTGCTGCCGCGGCGACGATTGGCGGCGGCAAGGCATTCGCCGGACGCGGCGACGCCATCGCCGATTCGGGCGGATCGAGCAGCACGCTGTATTCACGCAACAGGCGGCCCTCGCCCCAGCGCGCTTCGACATACAGGTTCAGAACCGGCTCGCGTGCCAGCTCCTCGCTCGAGACCTGAATCCGTGACGATCCACCGCCGCCGACCACGGCCAACTGCACGGCGTTCAGATATTCGGCGCGATCAAGCCCTGCCTGGGAATAGGCATCGGCCGAGGCTAGCCGCACCTGCAGGGATTCGAGTTCATCGGCTCCGGCGTCGAGGATGCCGATGCTGGCCTCCAATGGCTGATTGAGCCTGGAACGGACTTCGAGTTCGCCCAGCCCGAGCGCCCATGTCGAAGTGGAGCACAGGGCGAGCAACAAGGCCCCGCCGAAGCTGACTGATCTCACGATTCGCTCCCGCGACGTCCCGTTTCGCTCCGCCTTGCCGTGCACGGGCAGACATGCGTCCGCGACGCCCGGAGTTCCGTGTATTCCCATGGACTCACCGCTTCCTGAACCCTTGCCCCGTGCAATCCGCCTTCACTTGCGACGCCATTGCGAGCGTGCGCAACAGCCGGCTAGTGACAGTAGTACATTATTATTGTCCCGTAAGCCGTTTTATACCCTAGATATTGCGCCGAACCAAGCGCTGTGCCCGCCGGCGCTCAGTCGAGATAGGTCTCGATCAGTTTTTCGGCGATCTGCACGCTGTTGAGGGCGGCGCCCTTGCGGATGTTGTCGGCCACGACCCAGAGGTTCAGACCACGCGGATGCGAGATGTCCTCGCGGATACGTCCCACGAACACCGCGTCCTTGTGCGCGGCTTCGGTCACTGCGGTCGGGTAGCCGCCGTCCTGGTGTTCGTCGATCACGGTAATGCCGGGCGTGGCCTCGAACAGCGCACGTGCCTCGACCGCGGTGATCTTGCGCCGGGTCTCGATGTGCAAGGCCTCGGAATGACCGAAGAACACCGGCACACGCACCGCCGTGGGGTTCACCATGATCGACTCATCCTCGAAGATCTTGCGGGTTTCCCAGACCATCTTCATCTCTTCCTTGGTGTAGCCATTGTCCTGAAAGCTGTCGATCTGCGGCAGTACGTTGAACGCGATCTGCTTGGGATAGACCTTTCGGTCGAAATCCATGCCGCTGAGCGCCTTGGCCGACTGCGTGGCCAGTTCCTCGATCGCGTTCTTGCCGGTGCCGGAAACCGACTGATAGGTGGCGACGTTGATGCGCTCGATACCGACCGCGTCATAGATCGGCTTGAGCGCCACCAGCATCTGGATGGTCGAACAGTTCGGATTGGCGATGATGCCGCGCGTCTTGTAGCGGGCGATCGCGTGCGGATTGACCTCCGGCACCACCAGCGGCACATCGTCGTCGTAGCGGAACTGCGAGGTGTTGTCGATCACCACGCAGCCGGCCGCTGCGGCCTTCGGCGCGTAGACCTTGGACACTTCGGCACCCGGCGAGAACAGCCCGATCCGAACCTTGGAGAAATCGAAAGTCGCGAGATCCTCGACGATCAGTTCTTCGTCACCGAAGTCCACCTCGTCACCGGCCGAACGCGCCGAGGCGACGGCATAGACCTTGCCCACCGGGAAGCGGCGCTGTTTGAGCACCTTCAGCATTTCCTCGCCGACGGCGCCGGTCGCGCCCACCACTGCTACATCGTATGTCTTGCTCATGTCTGCCTGTCTCGATTGCTTGCTGCCGGCGCCGACGGCGCCGCCATTCGTAGATTCAATGAAGCGCTGCGACCACGGCGGCGCCCATTTGCGCCGTCGACAGAACCGCTTCGCCCGGCCCCGCGATATCGCCGGTACGCAGACCGTTCGCCAGCACGCGCTTCACGGCCGCTTCCACGCGATCCGCCAGATCGCCACGCCCCAGGCTATAGCGCAGCATCATTGCTGCCGACAGTATGGTCGCCAAGGGATTGGCCTTGCCCTGACCCGCGATATCCGGCGCGCTGCCGTGAACCGGCTCGTACAGCCCCTGCCCCTGCCGATTGAGCGAGGCCGACGGCAACATGCCGATGGAGCCGGTGAGCTGCGCGCCGATGTCGGACAGAATGTCGCCGAACAGATTGGAGGTCACGAGCACATCGAACTGACCCGGCCCGCGCACCAGCTGCATCGCCGCATTGTCCACGTACATATGGCTCAGAGCGCAATCGGGATAATCGCGCGCGACGCGCTCGGCTGTGTCACGCCACAGTTGCGACGATTCAAGGACATTCGCCTTGTCCACCGAACAGACGCGCCGATCACGCACACGGGCGTATTCGAAAGCGCTGCGGCAGATGCGTTCGATTTCCGATTCGCTGTAGCGTTCGGTGTTGATGCCGACGCGCTGCCCGCCTTCCTCGACCACGCCACGCGGCTCCCCGAAGTAGATGCCGCCGGTCAGCTCACGCACGATCAGGATGTCCAGGCCGCGCACGATTTCGGGCTTGAGCGTCGATGCCTCGGCCAGTTCGTCGAAGCACAGCACCGGCCGCAGATTGGCGTACAGGTCCAGCGCCGCGCGAATGCGCAGCAGGCCGCGTTCCGGGCGCAGCGGACGATCCAGCGTGTCCCACTTGGGACCGCCGACCGCGCCCATCAGCACTGCGTCGGCAGCACGCGCCTTTTCCAGCGTGGCATCAGGCAAGGGCGTGCCGTCGGCATCCACCGCGCAGCCGCCGATCAGGCCTTCGCTGAATTCGATATTGAAGTCCCCGCCCTGCAGCGCTTCGAGCACGCGACGCGCCTCGGCGACAACTTCCGGTCCGATACCATCGCCCGGCAACAGCAGGATTTTCTTGTGATCGCTCATGTCGTTGGTTTCATGTTGGGATATGGGCTGCAAAACGCAGCCGCACGTAGTCCGCCACCCAGGCGCCGCTTTTGTACAGCCGCGGACGCACCGCCTCGCGCACCTCCTGGATCACCGCCTCGCGCTCGGCCTCCGCTACGGCATCGAGAAAACGGCGTGCAAACGTCGTCATCCAGCCGATCACGTCGCCCGGCAAGGGGGTCGGTCGCTCGAAACGCTCGATCCGGTCGATCACGAAGCCGGCCGCTTCGAGCCGCGCACGATACTCGGCCTGGGTCGGGAACATCCAGGGGTCGCAGCGGGCCGCGTCGACGCCACGGGTCGCCAGGGCTTCGTGCAGCGCACTGCGCATCGAAACCACATTGCCGGCGGCGCCGAGTTCGGCCACAAAGCGCCCGCCCGGCTTGAGCGCGCGAGCGACACCCGCGAGTACGGCATCGTGATCGCGCTTCATCCAGTGCAGCGCCGCGTTCGAAAACACCGCGTCGAACTCATGCCGGTACGTCAGCTCGTGTGCATCGACCACCTCGGCCGTGACACCGCGTGATTGGGCGGCCGCGACCATCTCCGGACTGGCGTCCACACCCAGCACCTCGCAGCCTTGCGCCATCAAGCGTTCGCTCAGCACGCCATCGCCACAGCCCAGGTCGAGAATGCGCTCACCGGCCTTTGGAGCCAGCCAGCCGAGCACGCTGACGCCGAGGTCCGCGACGAATCGTCCGGTGCGCGCGTAGTCCTCCGCGTTCCACTGCTGGCCGGCGGCCTCGGGCATGTTCACTGGAACAACCACGGCGCGGATTCGCGGCGGCGGGATTCGTAGGCACGAATCGAATCGGCCTTCTGCAGTGTCACACCGATTTCATCCAGGCCTTCGATCAGCTCGCGCTTGCGGCCGGCCTCGATCTGGAAACCGTAGGTCTCGCCGCTCGGCAAACGGACCTGCTGCGCTGGCAGATCGACCGTGATCTGAACCGCGGGATCACGGCGGACGGTCTCCTGGATCGCGCTCACTTCGGCCTGCTTGAGCACCACCGGCAACATGCCGTTCTTGAAGCAGTTGGAAAAGAAGATGTCGGCGTAGCTCGGCGCAATCACGCAGCGGAATCCGGCACCGTCCAGCGCCCACACGGCGTGTTCGCGCGAGGAGCCGCAACCGAAATTCTCCTGCGCCACCAGAATGCTGGCCCCGGCGTGTTCGGGGCGATTGAGCACGAAGTCCGGGTTCGGCCGACGCGTGGCCGGATCGATATCCAGCGTACCGGCATCGAGATAGCGCCAGTCATCGAACAGGAAGGGGCCGAAGCCGGTCTTGCGGATCGATTTCAGATATTGCTTGGGAATGATCGCGTCGGTATCGACATTGGCGCGGTCCAAGGGCAGCACCTTGCCGCTGACGACATTGAAGGCTCTCATGAGACGCTCTCCTGCTCACGCACGTCGACGAAATGACCGGCGATACCGGCGGCCGCGGCCATCGCCGGCGACACCAGATGGGTACGCCCGCCGGCACCCTGCCGGCCCTCGAAATTGCGGTTCGAGGTGCTGGCGCAGCGCTCGCCCGGCTCCAGACGATCGGCGTTCATCGCCAGACACATCGAACAGCCCGGCTCGCGCCACTCGAAACCGGCTTCCAGGAACACACGGTCCAGGCCCTCGGCCTCGGCCTGCTCCTTGACCAGCCCGGAACCCGGCACGACCATCGCCAGCTTGACGCTGTCGGCCTTGCGCCGGCCGCGCACCACCGCTGCGGCCGCGCGCAGGTCCTCGATCCTGGAATTGGTACAGGAGCCGATGAACACCTTGTCGACGCGGATGTCCGAGATCGGCATGCTGGCCTGCAGGTCCATGTACTTCAAGGCGCGGGCCCAGCCTTCGGCCTGTACCGGATCGCGAGCCGTCCGCGGATCCGGCACGCGGCCACTGATCGGCGCCACCATTTCGGGCGATGTGCCCCAGCTGACCTGCGGCTCGATGCTCGCGGCATCGATCTCGACAGTGCGGTCGAACCGCGCACCGGCGTCGGAGTGCAGCTCGCGCCAGGCCGCGACGGCCGGCGCCCAGTGCTCCTCGCGCGGCGCGAACGGCCGGCCGCGCACGTAGTCGATGGTCTTGTCGTCCACCGCAACCAGACCGGCGCGGGCACCAGCCTCGATTGCCATATTGCACAAGGTCATGCGGCCTTCGATCGACAGATCCTCGATTGCCTCACCGGCGTATTCGATGACGTATCCCGTGCCACCTGCGGTGCCGATGCGGCCGATGATCGCCAGGGTGATGTCCTTGGCGGTCACGCCCGGACCGACCTGACCGTTGACGCGCACCCGCATGGTCCTGGCCTTGCTCTGCACCAGGGTCTGCGTCGCCAGTGCGTGTTCAACTTCCGAGGTGCCGATACCGAAGGCCAGCGCGCCGAAGGCGCCGTGCGTCGCGGTATGCGAATCGCCGCAGACCACGGTCATGCCCGGCAGGGTGGCACCCTGCTCCGGACCGATCACGTGGACGATGCCCTGACGCACATCCATCAGCTCGAACTTGGTGATGCCGAACTCGGCACAGTTCTCGTCCAGCGCCGCCAGTTGCGCGCGCGCAATCGGGTCGATGATGCCGCCGGCTCGGTTGAATGTCGGTACGTTATGGTCGGGCACCGCCAGATTGGCTGATATCCGCCACGGCTTGCGCCCCGCAGCGCGCAAGCCATCAAATGCCTGCGGACTGGTGACTTCATGCACCAGATGACGGTCGATATAGATCAGCGCCGCCTCGTCACTGCCGCCTTCGCCCAGCGGTTCGACGACGTGCGCGTCCCAGATCTTTTCGTACAGCGTTCTTGGCGTTTCCACGACCATCGCTTCAGCCCCCTTGCATCGAGATTCCATCGAGAGCGCGCAGTCTAGTCTTCGGAGTTTCATTACTCCAGTGATGCTTTTCTATATTATCCATTCCCTTTTGGAATTTATTTCCCAAGGAGCCTGTTCGAGCGATGGACCTGCGTGATCTAACCGCCTTCGTGGAGGTCGCCGAAACCGGATCGGTCTCCGCCGCCGCGCAACATCTGCATCTGAGCCAGCCTGCGGTCAGCAAACGTCTGATGTCGCTGGAGGAGCGGCTCGGCCATCGCCTCTTCGACCGCATCGCACGCCGCGTCATGCTGACCGATGCCGGCCGGGCGCTGCTGCCGTACGCACGGCGCGCACTGGGTGACATCGAGGACGGACGTCGCGCCGTAGCCAGCCTCGGCGGCACCGTCGCCGGTCGTCTGTCGATCGGCACCAGCCACCATATCGGCCTGCACCGCCTGCCCCCGGTGCTGCGCGCCTACACCGCGCGACATCCGCAGGTCGACCTCGACATGCATTTCATGGACTCCGAAGTCGCCTGCGAGCAGGTGCTGGCCGGCAAACTGGAACTCGGCATCGTCACGCTGCCAAGCCAGGCCCCGGATTCGCTGGAATGCCAGGTGATCTGGCCCGACCCCTTGGCGGTGGTCGCGGCGCCGGAGCACGCGCTGGCCGGACTGAACAAACCCAGCCTGGCCGATCTCGCCGCGTACCCGGCGGTCCTGCCGGACGAGCAGACCTACACCCATCGCATCGTCCGGCGTGAATTCGAACGCCACGGCCTGTCGCCGCATATACGGCTCGCCACGAACTACCTGGAGACCCTGAAAATGCTGGCCGGCATCGGTCTGGGCTGGAGTGTGCTGCCACTGTCGATGCTGGACGAAACACTGCGCGTCGTTAAAATCTCCGAACTGCACATGCATCGTGAGCTCGGTGTCGTCCGGCATCGGCGCAGAACGCTCTCGTCCGCCGCACTGGCGATGATCGACAGTCTCTTGAGTCAATGAATGCAAGCACTTCGATCTGGAAGTTCATGCTTCGTTCATGCCTCAATCAGCAGCGTACGTTCACTATTGCTGAATGCCATACGAAGGCGGAATGCGTTAGGGACCGACGGCAGCCGGCAGGAGGCCAACCCGCCGCCCCTTCGACCAATCTCCGGAAAACTCCTCGATGAAAAGACAATTACTAATCAGTGCGACCCTACTCGGGTGGAGCAGCCTCTCGCTTGCGCAGGACGACGTTCCCAAGACCTTCGGCGCGGGCGACCTTGTTATTCAGGCCGGCTATTTCCACGTCGATACGCGCGATTCGAGCGGCCCGGTGCGCACCGAACTGCGCCCCAGCCCGCTGCTGACTCTGCTCGGCGTGCCCGAGCAGTTCACCTCCGAAGGCACCGGCCTTTCGATCAGCAGCGCCGATACCCCGGCGCTGACGGCCAAGTACTTCTTCACCGATCATCTCTCGCTGCAGCTTGAGGGGGGGATCCCGGCCGACTTCGACATCTACGGCTACGGCACCGTCGCGCCTCCCGGCGCCGCCGGCGAAGTCGTCAACGCCGACCTCGGTGATCCGGACACCAATCCAGTGGCGTCGTCGACCCAATGGTCGCCGGCGATGATCCTGCACTGGAACTTCCGCGAACCGGAAGATGCGGTCCGCCCATATATCGGCGTCGGCGCGGTTTACACCTGGTTTACCGACGTGGAGCTTTCCGACAACGCCGCGGAGGCGATCAACTCCAGTCTCGGCACCACACTCGCGCTGGCGGCCGGAATTCCCGGTGACACCTACACCACCGCAAGTTCCTCATCCTCGGTGGATCCGGTGATCAATATCGGCACCCAGGTCCAGGTCACGGATCGCTGGGGCGTCAGCCTCTCGGCCTCGTACCTGCCTCTGGAGACCACGTCCACGATCAAGATCAAGGCCAGCGACGGCACCACGCTGGCGACCAACAAGGTCGACATCGATATCCATCCGGTGGTCATCGCGCTGCTCGTGAACTACCGCTTCTAGTATGTCTATCCACGTGAGAATGTGAGCCGAATACTTTAGCGGCCGCGCCTCGGACATCGATCAGCATTCCGGACGGGGCCCCGATGGACTCGCCGCATCTCCTATCGCAGCGCTTCGAGTGCCTCCCAACGCTCGTACGCCAGCAGCAGCGCCTGCTCGATCTCGCTGGCGCGCTGCTGCTTGCTGACCGCATCGGCCCGATCACGGACGTAAAGCTCCGGGTCCGCCAATACGCTGGCCAGCTGCGCCTGTTCGCCCTCCAGCGCTTCGATCTGCTGGGGCAAGGCGTCAAGTTCGCGCTTCTCCTGGTTGCTGAGACGCCCGGCGACCGCGGGAGCCGGCGCGCGCGTCGACGCTTTCGTCGATGAGCGGTTCGTGACGGGGGTCGACGTGGGCATCGCGGCCGCCTGACGGCGCCACTCGCTATAGCCGCCGATGAAGTCGCCGATACGGCCTGCCCCTTCGAACACGAAACTGCGCGTGACCACGCGATCCAGAAACTCGCGGTCGTGGCTGACCAGCAAGACCGTACCGCTGTATTCGGACAACTGCTCTTCGAGCAGATCCAGGGTCTCGATGTCGAGGTCGTTGGTCGGCTCGTCCAGCACCAGGAGGTTCGAAGGCTGTGCGAACAGACGCGCCAGCATCACGCGCGAGCGCTCGCCGCCGGACAGTGCCTTGATCGGGCTGCGCGCCCGGTCCGGCGTGAACAGGAAATCCTGCAGATAACCCATGACGTGCTTGCGACCCTGCGGTGATTCGATGAACTCGCGACCATCGGCGATCTGCTCCCAGACTGGTCGTTCGGCGTCCAGCGCCGCACGCAACTGGTCGAACACGGCGATTTCGAGTTTGGTGCCCAAGCGGACCGTGCCCTGGTCTGGCTGCAGCGATCCAAGCAGGAGCTTGAGCAAGGTGGTCTTGCCGACGCCGTTCGGTCCGATCAGTCCGATCTTTTCGCCGCGCAGGACCGTGGCCGAGAAGTTCCGTACCAGCAGGCGCTCGCCGTGCGCGAACTGCAGGCCTTCGGCTTCGACCACCATCTTGCCGGAGCGCTCGGCCTCCTGGACCTGCATCTTGGCCTTGCCGGACAGGTTGCGACGACTCGCGAAGTCCTCGCGCAGGGCATACAGCGCGCGCACGCGGCCTTCGTTGCGGGTCCGCCGAGCCTGGATACCCTTGCGAATCCAGGTCTCCTCCTCGGCGAGCTTCTTGTCGAACAACGCGTTCTGTTGCGCCTCCGCCTGCAGGGCGTCCTCCTTGCGCCGCAGGTAGTCGTCATAGGTCCCGGGCCAGCTGCTCAGGGTGCCACGGTCGAGTTCGACGATGCGCGAGGCAACTCGGCGCAGAAAGGCGCGGTCATGCGTCACGAACAGCAGCGTGCCCGGCCAGTCGACCAGAAAGTCCTCGATCCAGGCGATGCTGTCGATGTCCAGATGGTTGGTCGGTTCGTCCAACAACAGCAGATCGGGCTCCGCGACCAGGGCCTGCCCCAGCAGCACGCGTCGCTTGAGGCCACCGGACAGCGAAGCGAACACCGCATCGGCCGGCAACTTCAGCTTGGTCAGGATGGTTTCGACACGCGCGTCCAGCGACCAGCCGTCCACCGCTTCGAGTGCTGCCTGCACACGACCGAGATGCCCCATGTCCTCAGAGCCGCTTTCGATCAGATGATGGTACTCGGCGACGAGACGCCCCGCCTCGCCCAGACCCTCGGCGACCACGTCGAAGACACTGCCGTCAGTACCCGGCGGTACGTCCTGCGGCAGCTCGGAAATGCGCGCGCCGCTGTCGATCACGATTTCGCCGTCGTCCGGCTGCTGCGAGCCATTGATCAGACGCATCAGCGTGGATTTTCCGGTGCCGTTACGCCCGACCAGACAGACGCGCTCGCCGCGCTCGATCGTCAGCTGCGCATGGTCGAGCACCACACTGCGACCCAGACTCAGGCTGACATTCTTGAGGTTGAGGAGCATCGCTTCACAAGGGCTGGAGGAAACCGGGGCGCCGATTCTACGGGATCAGACGGCCGCTCCGGCGGCCTGGGCCGAAGCCCAGGCCCATTGGAAGTTGTAACCACCGAGCCAGCCGGTAACATCGACCACCTCGCCGACGAAGTAAAGCCCCGGCACGCGCCGTGACTCCATCGTCGACGAGGACAGTTCGCAGGTGTCGACACCGCCCAGGGTCACCTCGGCGGTGCGATAGCCTTCAGTCCCGCTGGCAACGATCGGCCAGGCATTGAGCCGCTGGCCGAGCTCGCGCAGTGCCGCATCACGGAACTGCGCCAGGGGCCGATCCTCGAAGAAGCGCTCGCAAAGACGCTGTGCCAGACGGCCCGGAAGCCGCGCGTCCAGCCAGTGGCGCAGACGCAGGCGCGCCTGTTCGCGCCTGGCCGTCAACAGCGCCTCGGCCGCATCGAGGTCCGGCAACAGATTCAACTGCAGCCCGTCGCCCGGATTCCAGTACGAAGAAATCTGCAGGATCGAAGGTCCCGACAGGCCGCGGTGCGTCCACAACAACCCACCGCGAAAGGCCGTGCCATTCGCACTGGCCACGGCGTCGATCGCGATTCCGGACAAGCCGTCCCAGTCCCCCAGGGGAACACCGCTGAGCGTCAGCGGAACCAGGCCGGCTCGCGTGTCTACAACCGAAAGCCCGAACTGGCGCGCCAGCGCGTAGCCGAAACCGGTGGCGCCCATCTTCGGAATCGACAAACCACCGCTGGCGACCACCAGAGATTCCGTCTGGAACCGTCCGCGCGCGGTATCAATCACGAAACCATCGCCTTCAAGACTTTCAACACTCCGCACCGCGCATTCGGTCAGGATGTTCACCCCCGCCGTCTCGCACTCGCTCAGCAACATGCGAACGATGTCCTTGCTCGACTCGTCACAGAACAGTTGGCCGAGTTCCTTTTCGTGATAGGCGATGCGATGGTGTTCGACCAGAGCGATGAAATCGGCTGGCGCATAGCGCGCCAGTGCCGACTTGCAGAAATGTGGATTGGACGAGAGGTAGTTGGCCGGACCGGCATCCAGATTGGTGAAGTTGCAGCGCCCGCCGCCGGACATCAGAATTTTTTTGCCGACCCGTTTGGCATGTTCGATCAGCACGACACGGCGGCCACGCTGGCCGGCGGCCATCGCACTCATCAGTCCCGCGGCACCGCCGCCGATGACCACAACATCACAGGAAAACATGCCGGCCGATCAGGCGGCGATGCCGCACGGCATCGTCACAGCAGCCGGGAGGTGAATGCCAGGCGGTCCTCGTTGGTTCCGTAGAGAAACCCTTGCACCGTTCGACATCCCAGTTCGAGCAACCGATCGGCCTGCTCTGCGGTTTCCACCCCTTCGGCGATCACCGTCATGTCCAGATCCTTGCCGACCGACAATATCGATTTCACCAGCGCGGCGGCTCGCGCGTCCGTGGTCATGTCCTTGACGAAGCTCTGGTCGATCTTGAGGGTATCGATCGGCAGGCGCGAGAGCCGCGCCAGCGAGGAATATCCGGTCCCGAAGTCATCCAGGGCCAGGCTCAGGCCCATGTCGTGCAACCGCTGCAATTTCTGGTAGACATCGTCATAGGCAAAGTAATCCTCGGTAATCTCCAGGCGCAGGTTCCGCGCCGACACACCGCCCTGACTCAGCAACTCGCCGAGTTGCTCCGCGAAACCCGGGCTCAGCAGGGCCGCGGGCGCAACATTGACCGCGAGCCGAAAGTCATCGTCGATCAGATGGGCCCAGGACGCCAGACTGGCCACGGCCTCGCGCAGGCTCCATCGCGTCAGCGGACGGATCAGCCCGCAGGCCTGGGCCAGCGGAATGAACTGCGACGGAGAAACATTGCCGTGTTTCGGGTGCGTCCAGCGCGCCAGAGCTTCGGCGCCGGTCAGGCGCCCGTCCTGCAGCGAAATCTGCGGCTCATGCCCTATCCATAGTTCATCATCGCCTACCGCCTGACGCAGGTCGGTCTCCAACAACGCGCGCAGCCGCGCCGTCGCCGGCCGACCGGCGCGGTGATACGAAAACGTGTCGCGCCCGGCCCGCTTGGCGGCGAGCATCGCATGGTCCGCCAGGCGTACGAATTCCTGCACGTCGCTGGGGCTCTGATGGGCGCTGACGATCCCGATCGAGACCGTGGTCACGATCTGCTCGGCGTCGACATTCAGAGGCTCGCGCATGGCGGCCAGAATCCGCTGGGCGAGCGATTCGACGGACGCCTCATCCATGCCGGTCACCGCCACCACCATGGCATCCCCGCCGACACGGCCGATCGGCGCGGATTCGCCAACCACTTGTCTCAGGCGGCCGGACACGTGGACCAAGGCACGGTCGCCAACGCCATGCCCCCAGTTGTCGTTGACGGTATTGAGGCCATCGATGCCCACGCAAAGCAGGTACAGCCCCTGTGGTTTCTGGGCGTCAGCCTGCCGCAACCGGATCAGCCGGTGCGTGAACGTTTCGCGATTCAACAAGCCGGTGAGGGGGTCGTGCTCTGCCAGATGGCGCAACCGGCGCTGCTGTTCGAACTGGTGGCGCGCATAACGGATGCTGCGGTCGAGCAGCGGCGTTACCGCTTCAGTCTTGGACAGGAAATCGGCCACCCCGCGGTCCAGTGCCTGTTGGTCGATACGCTCATCAGGAACCCCGGTAATCAGAATCACGGGGCCCGACAACTCCTCGGCATCGAAGCCTTGCAGCAGCTCCAGGCCGGTAAACCCGCCGAGATAAAAATCCATGATGCAAACATCGAAGGGCTGACGCAGCGCCGTGACGGCCGTCTCGCGCGTACGCGCCACCGTGACCTGGTATCGAACCGGAGACACGCGTTGCAGGTAACGCTTCATCAGCAGGACGTCGGCCTGGCTGTCCTCCACCAGCAGAACTCTGACCGTTGTCGCTTCCGCTTCGAGCTGTGGTGCAACTTGGATCATCGTGCCACGGGCCTCTTCCGAGCGACGTTTGAGTCAATCAGCCATTTGTCGCGTGTTCTGCGACCGGTATCACTTTATTGCACAAGCACGATCGATTGGGCGAGTTCCCCCCGGTTTCGCCCATGCCGTTTGACGCGGTACAAAGCATCGTCGGCGGATTCGATCAGAGTGGCAATGCCGGAACCCGTGCCCGGCAATACACTGGCGATCCGCATGCCACGGTGACCGCCGACTCCGGATCTGCGCCCGAGGGCTCGCGGCGGCGACGACAAGGCGAACCCGCTCCGCAAGAACGGCCGCGCCCGCCAGATCGGTCTGGGGCAGCAGAATCATGAATTCGTCGCCGCCGTAGCGGCCGAGCAGGTCCACCGCGCGCAGTGCATTCTGACAGCACACCACCACCATACGAATGATCTGGTCCCCACGAACGTGAGCTTGTTCATCCGCCTTGAAGTGGTCGACATCGAGCATGATCAGCGACGGCGGCTGGAAAAAAATGCCGGGCTCGCGACAATTCCACCTGCGCCAGGGCGATGAAGTGATCGCGGCGGAAAGCGCCCGTCAGTGCATCTTCGTTGGCGCGTTTATGCAGCAGGACTTCGGCATTGCGACGAATGTTTGCGTAGTGCGCGGTGCGCTGGATCACTGCCGGTGTCAGGCCCTGCTTCGACAGGAAGTCGGTGGTGCCCGCGAGCAATGTCGCCTCGCCGAGGCGGTCGTCATCATGGCCCGTCACCACAATGATCGGCGCCGAGTAGCCAAGCTTGTGATACTGCCGAATCAGATCGGTGCAATTGTGCGGACCGAGGTCGTCGTCGAAAAAGTACAGGTCATGCTTGCACTCCAGCATTGCGGCACAACTCGAGCTGGAATCGGTGGCGCGATCGACCGTCCGGTTCAGATGCGGCAGTTGCTGGCAGCAGGTTCTGGACAGCAAGACATCCTCGTCGCTGTCTTCTGCCAGGAGCACAGGTGCATTGAACAGATCTGGCAGCATCATGAGCGTATCGTTCCCGTCAGTTCCGTCGCGATGCGGTGCCGCCGCCCTGCACGAGCGGAAGCTCGATGCACACGCTCGTGCCCTGCTGGTTGGATGTGAATACGAAGATCCGGCCTCCGTGACGATCGCAAATGCTGCGGCACAAGCTCAGCCCGACCCCAACACCGGAACGGTCGCCTTGGGGGTCGAGTCGCTGAAAGACTTCGAATACCTTCTCGGCATAAAGCATGTCGAAACCAATGCCGTTGTCCTGCACCAGCAATCGCATCCAGCCCGGCTCGGCATCGGCCGCCGCATGGATGCGAATCACCAGTGGCACCCCGGGACGCGCAAACTTGAGCGCGTTGTCGAGAAGCTGATGCAAGACGATACGCAGTTGCGCCGCATCTCCTTCCGCAGTCGGAAGAACGCCGCATTCAACCCTGGCGCCGGCGGCTTCGATCCGTGATTCCAGCGCCTCCAGTTCAAGAGCGATCAACTCACCGAGATCGCAGGGCGTGAACAGCTGCCCGCGAGAAGCCACCCGGCTGATTTGCAGCAGGCCGCCAAGCATGTCCTGCATACGGCTGCCAGCCGCAATGACAGCCTCCAGATAGAGGCGTCCATCGTCGCTGAGACGCGAAGATTCCTCTTCCTTCAGGATTTCGCCAAAGGAGACGACCTGGCGAATCGGCTCGCTCAGATCGTGCGAAACGGTGTGCAAAAACTGCTGAAGCGCACGCTGAGCGGCGTCTGCCGGATTGTCGTCTTTGCTGCTCATGAGTGCGCATCGCCGTCGATGTAGCGTTCGGTAATCCGGCGCATCGAATCGACGAAGTCGCGAAAGTGCGGCGCCTTGACGAAGTATTCATCGACCCCGAGGTGCGCAGCCTCCTCGCGATCCTTCTCGGCGTCGGAAGTGGTCACCACGACGATCGGAATATCACGTGTGGCGGCGTTTGAGCGCACTGCCACCGGCACTTCGCGACCATGCACCTTTGGCAGGTTCCAGTCGAGCACGATCAACTGCGGGCGCGGCGCATCGCAGAACGGCGGCTGCCGCCGAATGAACGCCAGCGCCTGGGCGCCATCGCGCGCCACGTGGGTCCGTATTCTGCCATCCACCATCTTGAGCGCCTTGAGCGTCAGATGCAGGGCGGCGGCATCGTCTTCGGCGATCAAGACGTCACACATAGTCATGCTCTGGCGGCAGCATCGTGCTCACGTCGGGCAGCGTGAACTTGAAAGTAGCGCCCCGCCCGAGTTCGGACTCGACCCAGATACGCCCCCCGTGCGCCTCCACGATCTTCTTGCAGATCGACAGGCCGATACCAGACCCCGGATATTCCTCGGCGGTGTGCAGACGACGGAAGATCTCGAAGACCTGCAGGCTTTGCTCCGGATCGATACCGATTCCGTTGTCGGCTACCGAGAATTCCCAGAAATCGCGGACGCGACGAGCGTTGAAGCGCACCACCGGAGACACGCCGTTCCGCTGAAACTTGACGGCATTGCTCAGCAGGTTCTGGAACAGTTGCGACAATCGCAGCGCGTCGCCCTTGACGTCCGGCAGCACGCCGACTTCGATGGTGGCACCGGTATCCTGCAGCAGCGAGCGTAGCTGCGCGCGGCAGCCTTCTAGGCACTCATTGGTGTCCACCGTCGCGAAGCTGCGCTTGATTCGATTGAGACGGGAGACTTCGAGAATATCCTTGATCAGCCCCTGCAAACGCACTGCGCCTTCTTCGATGAATTCGAAATACTGGTCGGCTTCCTCGCCGATCTTGCCCACACACTCCTCGCGCAGCAGTTCCGAAAAACTGATGATGTTGCGCAGCGGCGCCTGCAAGTCGTGTGAAGCGACATAGGCGAACTCTTCCAATTCGCGGTTGCTGGCCTCCAGGTTGCGCGCATAGTCGGTGAGCTTGACCTGCGCAGCCTTGCGCTCGGTGATGTCGCGCACCGCCGCCGTGGCGAAGTGCCCGTCCGGGGTTTCCAGCGGACTCAGGCTGATTTCGATCGGAAATTCGCTGCCGTCGGCACGGCGCCCCCACAATTCCAGCCCGGCGCCCATTTCGCGCACCTTGGGATCGCCAAAGTAGCCGCGGCGGTGGCCCACGTGCACATCCCGCAAGCGCTCCGGCACCAGCAGCTCCACACGGTGGCCAACCATGGCGCCACGTTCATAGCCGAACAGGCGCTCGGTCTGGCGGTTGACCAGAGTGATCACACCACTCTGATTGATGATGACCATCGCGTCGGGTGCGGTTTCAAGCAGATTGCTGATCTGCTCCTGCGCCCTCTTGCGGTCGGTGATGTCGCGCACCGCAGCCGTGGCGAAGCGGCCATCCTCAGGCTCCAGCGGCGACAGGCTGATTTCAATCGGGAACTCGGTACCATCCTTGCGACGACCGGACAATTCCAGACCGGCGCCCATGCCACGTACCTTGGGATCCTGGAAATAGCCGTCGCGATGGCCCACGTGGCGCCCGCGCAAGGGTTCCGGCACGAGCATTTCCACGGTCTGCCCGATCATCTCGTCGCGCGTGTAGCCGAACATATGTTCGGCCTGCTGATTTACTAGGCTGATCGCACCACTGCGCTCAATGATGATCATCGCGTCCGGCGCAGTCTCCAACAGGTTCTTGAACTGTTCGGCGGCCTTGCGCCGTTCGGTTATGTCACGCACTGCAGCAGTGGCGAAGTTGCCCTCTTCGGTGTCCAGCGGCGACAGGCTGATTTCGATCGGAAACTCGCTGCCATCGGCGCGGCGCCCCCAAAGTTCGAGTCCCGCACCCATTTCGCGCACCTTGGGATCGACGAAATAGCCGGTGCGGTGACCCAGATGCTTGCTGCGCAAACGTTCCGGCACGAGGATTTCGACAGGCTCGCCGATCAGGTCCGAATAGCTGTAGCCGAACAGGCGCTCGGTCTGACGATTGACCAGGGTGATCAGACCGTTCTGATCGATGATGACCATCGCATCCGGCGCGGTTTCCAGCAGCGCTTCAAACTTGAGCTGTGCCTTCTTGATCATGCCGATATCACGGGCGATCGTGGAGGCACCAACCACCGCGCCATCGGCATTGCGAATCGGCGAGATCGTCAGCGACACATCCAGCCGCTGGCCACGCTTGTTGAGGCGATTGGTTTCCAACTGCGCGACGACTGCGCCGTTGCAGATGCCGGCCATGATCGCGTCCAGTTCTGCCAGTTTGTCGTCCGGCACCAAGTCGCGAATCGACTTGCCAACGATCTCGACACGGGTGTAGCCGTACAGGGTCTCGGCAGCCTTGTTCCAGCTGGTGATGGTGCCGTCCAGCGTCTTGCCGAGAATCGCGTCATTGGACGACTCGACGATGGCCGCGAGCCTCAGCGAAGCGTCCTGGGTCAGCATGCGCTCGGTGATATCGCGGACGGCCGCCGTGGCGAAACGCCCGCCCTCGGTCACCAGCGGGCTCAGACTGATTTCGATCGGAAATTCGCTGCCGTCGCGACGCTGGCCGGTGAGAGTCAGGCCCGCACCCATTTCACGCACCTTGGGGTCGAGGAAATAGCCCCTGCGATGGCCCAAATGTTTTTCGCGCAGTCTTTGCGGGACTAGAATTTCGACCGGTTGCCCGACGAGCTGTTCGCGTGTGTACCCGAATAACCGTTCAGTCTGGCGGTTGATCAGGGTAATAACGCCGCCTTGGTCGATGATGACCATGGCGTCCGGCGCCGTCTCCAACAGATTGCGCATCTGCTCCTGTGACTTCTTGCGGTCGGTGATATCCCGCACGGCCGCCGTCGCCAGGCGACCCTCTTCGGTGTCCAGGGGCGACAGACTGATTTCGATCGGAAATTCGCTGCCATCCTTGCGCCGCCCGGACAGCTCCAGGCCGGCGCCCATGCCGCGCACCTTGGGATCGACGAAATAGCCGGTACGGTGGCCAATGTGCTGGGCGCGCAGGCGTTCCGGCACCAGAACTTCGATCGGACGGCCGATCAACGATTCGCGCGTATAGCCGAACATGCGTTCCGTCTGCGCATTGACCAGCATGATGTTGCCGGTGCGGCTGATGATGACCATCGCATCCGGCGCAGTTTCCAGCACATTCTTGATCTGATTTTCGGACGCCCGGCGGGCCGTCGCGTCGCGAATGGCTGCGGTGGCGAATACGCCGCGGTCCGTTCGCAATGGACTGAGGCTAATTTCAACAGGGAACTCGGTACCGTCCTTGCGCACGCCCGACAATTCCAGGCCAGCCCCCATCTCGCGCATGTTGGGATCGCCGAAGTACCCATCGCGGTGGACGTGATGCGTGCGCCGATAGCGTTCCGGCACCAGCATTTCCACCGACCGCCCCAGCAGTTCGTCCCGGGCATAGCCGAACAGGGTCTCGGTCTGACGATTGACCAGGACAATCAGACCGTTGCCGTCGATCATCACCGTGGCGTCCGGCGCGGCTTCCACGATCTCGCGATACCACTGGTCTTCAACTTCGGCGATGATGCCGTTCGTATCGTTCATTCGGTCGGCTTTATCGGTCTGGCGGCAGCTGGACCGGAGACGCAGTCCAGCGAGCGGACTATGCCTCGCCTTTTCCCGGGCAATTGCCACATTGCCTGCATCCCCAAACTGTCTTCCTTGAGCGCGGTTCAACGCCAACATCACGCTCGTAGGACCACCATCAGAGCATGACAGAAGCGGCCCCAGCCGTCTGCAACCGACTAATCACCCATTTTGACCAGCCGAAGATAGGCGAATTTCGCACCTCAGCTTGACTCGAACCGAATGCTAAGCGGCGAAATCGATCATTGCCGTTACTGCCGTGCACAAATTACGCAGCCGAACAAAAAGGCCGGGCATGATGCCCGGCCTCGTGCGTTAGGCTTGGCGCCTGAGCCAATCAGAACAACTCGGCGTCCAGTTCCATCAGCGAATCGGCTCCGGCACGTGCCGCGCGGATCTGGTAGGCCGTTTCCGGCAGCAGCTTGGCGAAGTAGAAACGCGCCGTGGCCAGCTTGGCCTTGTAGAAGCCGGCGTCCGCACCGTCCTGGTGGTCCAGGGCAATACGGGCCATGCGCGCCCAGAAGTACGAGTAGACCATGTGGCCGACCACGCGCAGGTACGGTACGGCCGCCGCTCCGACTTCCTCGGGATTCTTCATCGCCTTCTGGCCGATCTCGCCGGTGAGCTTGGTGACCTTGTCACCGATATCCGCGAGCGGCGCGAGGAATTCGGCCATTTCCGGCTTGTCCTGGTTTTCCGCGGCGAAGGCCTGGATCAGCTTGCCGAACTTCATCAGCTTGGCACCCATGTCCGTCAGCACCTTGCGGCCCAGCAGGTCCAGCGACTGAATCGTGTTGGTGCCTTCGTAGATCATGTTGATGCGGGCATCGCGCACGAACTGCTCCATGCCCCATTCGGCGATGAAGCCGTGCCCGCCGAACACCTGCATGCCGAGATTGGTGCTCTCGAAGGTGTTATCGGTGATGAAGGCTTTGATGACCGGCGTGAGCAGCGCCACCATGTCGGCGGCGTCCTTGCGCACGGCCTCATCGGGATGCGACAGCTCCTTGTCGATTTCCAGCGCGATCCAATAGCTGAACGCGCGCGCGCCTTCGGTATAGGCCTTCTGCGTCAGCAGCATGCGGCGCACATCGGGATGCACGATGATCGGGTCGGCGGCCTTGTCCGGCGCCTTGGGCCCGGACAGCGCGCGCATCTGCAGGCGGTCCTTGGCGTAGCTGATCGAGTTCTGGCAGGCGATCTCGGCCAGACCCAGGGACTGCATTCCGACACCCAGCCGGGCGGCGTTCATCATCACGAACATCGCCTGCAGGCCACGGTTCTCCTGGCCCACCAGCCAGCCCCTGGCACCGTCGAGATTGATCACGCAGGTAGCGTTGCCGTGTATGCCCATCTTGTGTTCGAGCGAACCACATTTGACGGTATTGCGCTCGCCCGGCTCACCGGCTTCGGTCGGCAGGAACTTGGGCACGATGAACAGCGAGATGCCCTTGGTGCCGCCCGGCGCATCCGGAAGGCGCGCCAGCACCAGATGGACGATGTTCTCCGCCATGTCGTGCTCGCCGGAGGAGATGAAGATCTTGGTGCCCGAGATCGCGTAGCTGCCGTCGCCATTGGGCTCGGCCTTGCTGCGCAGCATGCCCAGGTCGGTGCCGCAATGCGGTTCGGTGAGACACATGGTGCCGGTCCATTCGCCTGAAACCAGCTTGGCCAGATAGGTTTTCTTCTGTTCCGGAGTGCCGTGCTCGTGGAGGCATTCGTAGGCGCCATGCGACAGGCCGGGATACATGGTCCAGGCCTGATTGCTCGAATTGAGCATTTCGTAGAAGGCGTTGTTGACCACGATCGGCAGGCCCTGACCGCCGTATTCCGGATCGCAGGCCAGAGCCGGCCAGCCGGCCTCGACGTACTGGGCGTAGGCTTCCTTGAAACCGGTCGGCGTCTTGACCACGCCGTCACCCTCGTAGGTGCAGCCTTCCTGATCGCCGACCTGATTCAGCGGCAGCAGTACGTCGGTGCAGAACTTGCCGCCTTCTTCGAGGATCGCATTGATCGTGTCGCCGTCCATGTCCGCATGCGGCGGCATGGACTTGAGGATTTCTTCGACGCCCAGCAACTCATGAAGCACGAACTGCATGTCGCGCAGCGGCGCACTGTAATTGGCCATGTGGCTCTCCAGATATCAAATGAAAAGTGGGCGGAAAGCCGTGGCGAGGCGCACGGCTCCCCTGAATTTTGAGGCCATACTGTAGCGTATGTTGCGTCGCAACCAAAGACCTGCGCGAACGAATCCCGTCAGAGTCGTGCGCGCTCCATTGGCGGCTCAGTGTTTGGTAAACGCGGCGCCATACGGCGCTCGCGGACGCTCTATTCGACGATCGAGCCCGGGATGCGCGGCACGGTCGATTCCACCTCGCCACACTGCGCGCGATGGCGCATGAGCTGATCGATCAGCACCAGGGCGAGCATCGCCTCGACGATCGGCACCGCACGGATGCCGACACAGGGGTCGTGACGGCCGGTGGTGCGCATGTCCACCGCCTGCCCGTCCTGATCGATCGAACGGCCCGGCGTGGTGATGCTGGAAGTGGGTTTGATCGCCACACGACACACCAGATCCTGGCCGGTGCTGATGCCGCCGGCGGTGCCGCCGGAATGGTTGGAGGCAAAGCCCTGCGGCGTCATTTCGTCGCGGTGCTCGGTACCACGCATGCCGGCCACGGCCATGCCGTCGCCGATCTCGACGCCCTTGACGGCGTTGATGCTCATCAGCGCGTGCGCGATGTCCGCATCCAGGCGGTCGAATACCGGTTCACCCAAACCCGGCGGCAAGCCCCTGGCCTGAACCTCGACGCAGGCGCCGACGGAATCGCCTTCGCTGCGCATGCGATCGATCAGCGCTTCGAGTTCCGCTACACGCGAAGGATCGGCCACGAAGAACGGATTGCTGTTGACCGCTGCCCAATCCACAGTGTCGAGCCGCAGCGGCCCGACTTGCGTGACGCAGGCGCGGATTTCGATGCCGACGCGGTCGCGCAGGTATTTGCGTGCGACCGCGCCGGCGGCAACCCGCACCGCGGTCTCGCGCGCGGACGAGCGCCCGCCGCCCCGATGGTCACGCAGACCGTATTTCTGCATGTAGGCGTAATCGGCGTGATTGGGCCGGAAGGTCTGCTTGATCTTGTCGTAGTCGTAGCTGCGCTGATCGGTGTTTTCGATCAGCAGCGCGATCGGCGTGCCGGTGCTGCGCCCTTCGAACACACCCGACAGTATCCGCACGGTGTCGGATTCCTTGCGCTGGGTCACGTACTTGGAGGTGCCGGGTTTGCGGCGATCCAGTTCGGGCTGGATGTCGGCCTCGGACAGCTCCAGCCCCGGCGGGCAGCCATCCACGACACAACCGATCGCCGGGCCGTGCGATTCCCCGAAACTGGTGACGCAGAACAGCTTGCCAAAGGTGTTACCGGACATCGTAGTTCCCAGATTGCAGTGCGGCGCTCAGCGGCGCTCCAGCCAGTCGGCGAGTTCCTCGCGTCCGATCACGAACACGCCATCACCACCACGCTCGAACTCCGGCCAGTACGCCGGCAGGTCCACGAAGCGCGCTTCGAATTCGGCCCGCGAACCGCCGATTTCGCAAATCAGCGTGCCACCTTCACGCAAGTGGCGCGGGCTGTCGGTGAGAATGCGCTCGACCAGTTCCATGCCATCGTCGCCGGCATCCAGCGCCAGGCGCGGTTCGTGTTGATATTCCGGTGCCAGCGCCTGCCATTCGGCCGTGGGCACGTAGGGCGGATTGCTCACGATCAAGTCGTAACGTCGCCGACCGAGCTTGTCGAACAGGTCGGACTTCACCGCGCGTACCCGGCCGTCCATACCGTGGCGGCGGATATTGCTGCGCGCCACCTTGAGCGCGCCGGCGTCGATGTCGGCGGCGTCGACCTGCGCCTGCGGCAAGGCGAACGCCGCGGCGATGGCGATGCAGGCGCTGCCCGTACACAGGTCGAGCACACGCGCCGGCGGAACGCTGATCCAGGGTTCGAACCCGGCTTCGATCAACTCGGCGATCGGTGACCGCGGAATCAGCACGCGTTCGTCGACGAAGAACGGCAGGCCGCAGAACAGCGCCTCGCCGATCAGGTAGGGCGCTGGCTGACGCGTTTCGATACGCCGATCCAGCAGATCGAGCACGGCAGTACGTTCGCCGCCGGTGAGGCGGGCATCCGCGTACGCTGGCGGCAGGTCATGACGAAGATGCAGGGCGTGCAGCACCAGCTGCAGCGACTCGTCCAGGGGATTGTCGGTACCGTGGCCGAAGACCAGCCCGCAACGCGCGAATTCGCTCGCGCCCCAGCGCACGAAATCCTTGATGCTCAGCAGAGCGTCGGTATCGCCGGACGCATTCATAGGCTCAGATAGTGTTGAAAACCGGGGGCACGGAGGCAGTCTGCTAGTCTAGCAATTTCCCGATATCCCCATTGTAAGGCGACCGCAACGCGCGCTTCGCCGGAGTCCTTTGATCGATGAATGCTCGCAGTGTCTTTGTACTGGCCGGCTTTGTCGCCGTGTTTGTCGGTGTGTGGATATTCGTGCTGGTCTCGAGCCAGGACACGCAGGACTTGCAAATCGCGACGATACTGGACACACCGCGCGCGGTGCCCGAGTTCGAACTGATCGACGATGCAGGCACCGCCTTCACGCGTGACCGCCTGCTTGGCCAATGGACGTTGTTGTTCGCCGGCTTCACGCACTGCGCCGACGTCTGCCCGAGCACCCTGGCGATGCTCGACCAGGTCAAGGATCGTCTGGCACAGTCCAGTCCCGGCGATTCGTTTCAGACCGTGTTTCTGTCGGTCGATCCGGAACGCGATCAACCGGCGGCCCTGGCCGAATACGTGCGCTACTTCGATTCCGAATTTGTGGGCGCGACCGGCCCCAAGGCGCAGCTCGACCGGCTGTGTTCCGGTCTCGGGCTGTACTACGCAAAATCCCCCGGCGCGAGCGAGAAGAGCTACACGATGGACCATACCGCTGCAATCGTGGTGATCGATCCGCAGGCGCGCACCCGCGCCTATTTCGTTGTCCCGAGAAACCCGCAGGCCATGGCGGCGGATCTCGCCAAGATGATGTCCGCCTGAGGTCGCCATGCAACAGGATCTGCAATCCGCGTCCCTGAGCGACCGCCTGCTGGCTTGGCCTCAACTGCTGTTGCCGACGCGTTGGCTGTCCAGTCTGATGTGCGCGCTGACGCGCTGGCGCTGGCAGCCGTTCAAGAACGCCTTCATCCGGATCTTCATGCGCATGTACCGCATCGATCTCGACGAAGCGCTGATACGCGAAGCCACCGCGTTCGAAAGCTTCAATGCGTTTTTTACGCGTGCCCTGCTGCCGGAATCGCGCCCCATCGATGCGAACCCGTCGAGCGTGGTATCGCCGGTCGACGGTTGCATCTCCCAGCTCGGGGTGATCAGCCAGCGCACCATCCTGCAGGCCAAGGGCATCAGCTACACGGTGGATGATCTGCTGGCCGGGCTCGGCGACGCGCGCGCCCTGGACAACGGCACCTTCTGCACGATCTATCTGGCGCCGAACAACTATCATCGCATCCACATGCCGATGGACGGCCTGCTGCACGAGTGGAACTATGTGCCGGGGCGCCTGTTCAGCGTCAACCCGGCAACCGCGCGCACCCTGCCCGGCCTGTTTGCGCGCAACGAGCGCGTCGGCGCCTGGTTCGACACCCCGGCCGGCCCGTTTGCGATGATCCTGGTCGGCGCCCTGTTCGTCGGCTCCATGGAAACCGTCTGGGCCGGACAGATTTCGCCACCGCATCGACGCGACGGCGGCTCGCGTCATCGCCCGAGCCCGGCCGTGGCGCTGACCCGCGGTCAGGAAATGGGACGCTTCAACATGGGCTCGACCGTGATTCTGCTGGGCGCCCCCGGACTGCTGTCGCTCGATCCCACCAAGGCGGCCGGCGAGGCACTGCGCATGGGTCAGGCGATCGGTACGCTGCGGCCCCGGTCCGGCTGAACAAGCCGCCGGCTTGTGCAACCAAACGGGGCCGCAAAGGTCCAAGAGGCGTACACTGGATCCAGGTCAACTTTTTCCGAACCATGCGTCAAAAGCTTGTTTCTGCCGTGCTGATCAGCCTGCTCGCAGCACAGTCCGTCACGGCTGCCGTGCCTACGGACCTGAACCTGCCGCAGATGGGCGAGCCTGCCGATCTGTCGATGACGCCCACCGAAGAGCGCGAGATCGGGCGCGATGTCGTCGCCCAGCTTTATTCGGCCGGTTACATCCTTGATGACGCCGAACTGACCGACTACATGTCCGGCATCGGCTGGACGCTGGCCACCTATGCCGACAACAAGCCCGAAAGCTTCCAGTTTTTCGTGGTGAAGGACCCCAGCATCAATGCGTTCGCGCTGCCGGGCGGCTATATCGGTTTCAATGCCGGCCTGCTGATCGCGTCCCGTAACGAAAGCGAGGTCGCCGGCGTGATGGGCCACGAAATGGCGCACGTCACCCAGCGCCATATCGCGCGCACGATCGAAGGCACCAAGGTCAGCAACATGGCGACGATGGCGGCGATGCTGGCCGGCATCATCGCCGGCGCCGCCTCCGGCAATGGCGATCTGATCATCGGTTCGCTCGGCGCCGGCAGCGCCCTGAGCTACCAGAACCAGGTGAACTTCACCCGCGCCCACGAAATGGAGGCCGACCGCGTCGGCATCCGCACGATGGCCGAAGCCGGCTTCGATCCCGAAGGCATGGCGAGCTTCTTTCAGCGGCTCGAACAGCAATCCCGCCTCTACGGCAGCGGCGTGCCCGAAATCCTGCGCACCCATCCGGTCAACACCACGCGTATCGCCGAGGCCGAGTCACGCGCGCGCGACTACCCGGTACGCTCGTACCATCAGTCCACCGAATTCCCGCTGATGCAGGCGCGTGCCACCGTGCTCAGTGCCAGCCGTGCCAGCCAGGCACGCGAGCTCTATCTGCGGAAAATGGACGCGGGCGACGAAACCGTTGCTACCCGCTACGGCGCCGCGCTGGCGATGTCCGAACTCAGCGAGAACGAGCGGGCAATGCAGGTTCTGGAGCCGGCGCTCGAAAAGATGCCGCGGAACACGCATCTGCGCTTGCTTGAGGCCCATCTGCAACTGGAAACCAAACAGGGCGACCGCGCGCTGGCGACGCTCGAAGACGTGATGGAGCATCAGCCCCGCTCGGCGCCGGCGATCTTCGCCTATGCCGAAGCACTGATTACGCTCGATCGTCCAAACGAGGCGCGGCAGTTCCTGCTGGATCGCGGCCCGCTGCTGGAAGGTCGCCCGGACATGCACCGATTGCTGGCCGACGCCGCCGAGGCCACCAACAACACCTCCGAACTGGCGTTCCAGAACGCGAGCTACCGCTTCGAGCGCGGTGATGCACGCGGCGCGATCCAGCAGATCGATGCCGGTCTGCGTATCGCCGGCCTGGAAGACAACGAACGCGCGCGACTGTCCGCGTTCAGATCCGAAGTGCGCAGCGCCTTGCCGAAGAACTGGCGGCCCTCCGACAACCACCGCTGAAGTGCCCGCCGTAGCAGTTCCCGATCCTGATCAACCACGCAGCAGCCGATTCTCGAGCAACCAGCGATGACTGTGCTCCAGCATCGAAGCCAGCGGTGAGGGCTGATAGCCCAATTCATCCATCGCCTTGCGACTGCTGCAATACATGTTGCAGGACATCAGGTGCACTGTGTCGCGGGTGATTTCCGGCTCCCGCCCGAACAGCGGCGCGATGAATTCCTCGGCACTCGCATAGGCATGCAGCAGCCGGTTCGGCAGGGTCAGCACACGCGGCTTGCGACCGAGGATGCGTGAGACTTCCTGCACCAGACCGACGTAGCTGGTATCGGCGCCGCCGAGCAGATAATTGGCACCGACCTCGCCACGCTCCGCGGCGGCAACCAGCGCCTTGGCCACGTTCGGTGCATGACAGAAACTGCCGCCGCCGGCCGGCACGCCCGGCAAACGCCGCCCCCGCACGATGCCGAACAGGCGCGACCAGTTGTAGCGGTCATACGGCCCGATGACATGGCCCGGATTGATGATGACCGCCGGCAGACCGCGCTGAATGCCGTGCTTGACCTCGCGCTCGGCCATGGCCTTGCTGCGGATGTAGGTCACCTGCGAGTTGCTGCCGCGCGTCGGCGTCTGCTCGGTGACGATCCCGCCGTGCACGCCATAGGCAACCACGCTGGAGGTGTGAACGAAGCGGCGTGCGCGCTGCTCCAGCGCCACGCGCACCACATTGCGTGTGCCGCGCACATTGACCTTCAACTGTTCGGCGCCGGAACGTGCCCATAGGCTGGTGTTGCCGGCCACATGAAACACCGCATCGGCTGATTTAGGCATGGCCTCACGCAGACTGTCGAGCTGGGTGACGTCACCGACGACACGCTCCACCGGCAAGGGATCGAGATCACGGGTATCGGCATTGCGGCGGCACATTGCGACAACGCGCCACTCCTGCGCCAGCAGCTCGCGCACCAGGTTCAGTCCGACGAAGCCATTGGCCCCGGTGACGAATGCGGTTCGGGTCACGGTCCTCGCTCCTCCTGCCGGGCCGTCCAATTTTTTTCCGAAGCGTACCGACGACAGGCAAGCACAATCGCGGCGCAGCGGAGTTGTGCAGCCGTTCTACCACTTTAGTCGACCATGGCGCCAGCGCGGGCGCCGACGCGTCAGGAGGTGCCCGGGATGCTCTGGATATCGTCCGGCAACGGTTCGATACTGTCCCATTGCTTGCAACTGGGGCATTGCCAGAACAGAAATCGCGGCGTCAGCCCGCAACTGCGGCATCGGTAGCTGGGTGCAGCCTTCATCGAATTCTCGATCGCCGAACGCAGGACCCGCACCGGTTCACCCAGACCCTCGACCTCCTGCAACAAGGCATGCAGGCCGCTCCAGCTGGGCTGGCGCGACATGCGGTCCGCCAGGAACTGTGCAGCGTCCTCGCCGCTTTCGCGCATCAATTTGGCCAGCATCACGGACGGCAGGGCGGTCGGATAGTCCTTTTCCGCTTCCTTGAGGTAGCCGCGCAAGCCACGCAGATCGTCGGCCTTGCGATAGGCGCGTTCGATGCCCGGCATCACCTCGCGAAAGAAGCGCAGGTCCTGATCCGGGACACGTTGATAGGCCGCGATCGCGCCGGCCTGATCGTCGAGCGCCTCCCGCGCCCCGCCCAGCACCAGGCTGGCGCGCACGCTGCCCCTGGATTCGGATAGCGCCTGCTCCGCAAGACGTTCCGCTTGCCTGAAGTCGCCATCGGCCTTGGCCAGATCGGCCAGTTCGCAGTGATAGTGCGCAATGACCGGCCGCAGGGATTCGCCGCGCACGGCCTGCAGGCGTTGCGCGGCGACGATCGCCTTGTCCCAATCGTGTTCCTGCTCGTAGATGCCGACCAAGGCGGTCAGGCACTCGGCCTGGAACAGGCCTTCGTCGACGAGCGCGCCGAACAGCTTCTCGGCGTGATCGAGCAAACCGGCCTTCTGATAGTCATGAGCCAGCTCCAGACGTGCGCGGTGTGCGAATTCAGCAGCCAGCCCCTCCTGCGCCAGAACGTTCTGATGCAGCCTCAGAGCGCGGTCCACCTCGCCCCGCCTGCGGAACAGGCCGCCCAGGGTAAGGTGCAGGTCCGCGGTCTGGTCCGTGACCTCTACGGCCTGGATCAGGGTGGTCATCGAAGCGTCGGCGTCATCGGTACCTGCGGCATCGAGGCCGGCGAGGTAATCGGAGGGCTTATCGACAGCCGCGCCGGGCGCGCCTTGCTGAATATGTCGGCGCGCGACGGTCCAGCCCAGCGCGAACCCGATGGGCAGCAACAGGACCACCAGACCGAAGCCTTCAAACATGGATGTTGAACTGAATGTCGGTTTGATGCCGCGCCTGCGCAGAAGACCTGAGGATCAAGGGCCTTCCTTGATCGGCAGTTCCCGCAGCGAACGCAGTTCCGAATCGCTGTCCTTGAGCTTGCGCTTCAGGCGGCGGTTTTCGTTCTTGAGTTCGAAGATCCGGCCTCCGCAGATGATCAGGCTAAGCAGGATGGAACCGCCCATCACGCCCAGCAGCAGCCAGATGAGGCCAATTGAAACCGTGCCCGCGAGATAGTCGAATTGTACGGTCTGCGCGTTGAAGTAACCGATCGAAACGCCCAGCGCGAGCACCACCACAAACAGGATGATCAGCAGAATCCGGCCGAGCGAGCCTGTGCGCTTGCCGCTCACCCGGTGATCTCGGTGCCGGCGCGCTGATTGACGCGTTCGCGCAATTCCTTGCCGGGTTTGAAATGCGGAACAAACTTGGCGGAAATCGTGACGGCGTCTCCGGTCTTCGGATTGCGACCGACACGCGCCGGACGGTGATGTAGCGAGAAACTGCCGAATCCACGTATTTCGACACGGTCCTGACGGGCCAGAGCGAGACTGACCTCATCCAGTATCAGCTTGACGGCCAGTTCGACATCCTTGTGCATCAAATGCGTCTGGCGGATGGCGAGCTTGTCGATCAGTTCGGATTTGGTCATCGGTGCGTCTCGGAATTCGGGGACGGATTCGGGAGCGATATCGAGTCAACGATAGTCAAAAAAAAAGGGCCGCGCAAGCGCGGCCCTTGATTTTTCCCTTTGTTTTTGAAGGGATAGACAGCTTAGTTCGAGTCTCCGCCCATCTTTTCCTTGAGCAGGTCGCCGAGACTGGTCTTGCCGGTGGTGGCATTGCGGCTGTATTCCGCCACCGTTTCTTCCTCGTCCTGAATCTCCTTCACGCGGACCGAAAGCTGCACGATGCGGCTCTTGCGATCGATTCCGATGAACGAGGCTTCCAGATCGTCGCCGACGCTGAGGATCGTGGTCGCGTCGTCGACACGCTCGCGCGCCAGGTCGTTGGCCTTGATGTAGCCCTCGACGCCTTCGGCGAGAATGATCACGGCACCGCGTGCGTCGACTTCCTTGACCTTGCCCATGACTTTGTCGCCACGGGTGTTTTCGGCCATGAACTGCGCCAGCGGATCGGACTGCATCTGCTTGACGCCCAGGGAGATGCGCTCACGCTCGGCGTCGATCGCCAGCACCGTGGCTTCCACATCCTGGCCCTTGGTGTACTTGCGCACGGCGTCTTCGCCGGCCTCGTTCCACGAAAGATCGGACAGGTGAACCAGGCCGTCGATGCCGCCATCCAGACCGATGAACACGCCGAAATCGGTGATCGACTTGATCGTGCCGAAGACGCGGTCGCCCTTCTGATGGTTCTGCGCGAACTCTTCCCAGGGATTCGGCACGCACTGCTTCATGCCCAGGGAGATACGACGACGCTCTTCGTCGATGTCGAGAATCATGACCTCGACCTCGTCGCCGATCGTCACGACCTTGTTCGGGTTGACGTTCTTGTTGGTCCAGTCCATCTCGGAGACGTGAACCAGGCCTTCAACACCGGCTTCGATTTCCACGAAGGAGCCGTAGTCGGTGATGTTGGTGACCTTGCCGAACAGGCGTGTCTTCTCGGGATAGCGACGGGCGATGTCGACCCAGGGATCCTCGCCCAGCTGCTTGAGGCCGAGGCTCACGCGGCGGCGCTCGCGGTCGTACTTGAGCACCTTGACTTCGATCTCTTCACCGACGGTGACCACTTCCGACGGATCCTTGACGCGCTTCCACGACATGTCCGTGATGTGGAGCAGACCATCGATGCCGCCGAGGTCGACAAAGGCGCCGTATTCGACGAGGTTCTTGACCACGCCCTTGAGCACCACGCCTTCCTGCAGCGTCGCCAGCAGCGAGTCACGCTCGGCGCTGTATTCGGCCTCAAGCACTTCGCGACGCGAGACAACGACGTTGTTGCGCAGCTTGTCGAGCTTGATGATCTTGAATTCGAGGGGCTTGCCTTCGAGATAGGCGGTATCGCGAACCGGACGGACATCGACCAGCGAGCCCGGAAGGAACGCGCGCACGGCGCCGATATCGACGGTGTAGCCGCCCTTGACCTTGCCGGTCATGGTGCCGATCACGATCTCCGAATCCTCGAACGCCTTGGTGAGGCGGTCCCAGGTGCGGATACGCTCGGCCTTTTCCTTGGAGAACTTGGTTTCGCCGAAGCCGTCTTCGACGGTTTCCAGCGCGACCTCGACTTCGTCTCCAGCCGCAACGGTGATTTCACCGTCTTCGGACTTGAACTCGTCTATGGGGATGACACCTTCGGACTTCAGACCCGCGTCGACGATGACGACGTCGGTCTTGACCTCCAGCACCACAGCCTTTACGAGTGACCCCGGCTGCATCGATTGACCGGCGGCAAGGCTTGCTTCAAATAGTTCGGCGAAACTTTCGCTCATTTAAGGTTTACTCACTTGTCTGCGAATTCGTCCTGAATTCAACAGGTCCAGGTTGATTGAAAAAATCCGGTCCCGCGTCCTTGCGGATTCCGGCCCTACCCGCCCAAGCCTCGGACGGCCAACAAATCGACGACTTGCACGAAGACCGAATCTGCGGAAATATGGGTGGTGTCGATCACCACCGCATCGTCCGCAGGCAGCAACGGCGCTGTGGCACGTTCGCGGTCCCGCAAGTCGCGCGCGCGTATCTCCGCGCAAAGACCGTCGAGTTTAGCCGGCTTTCCGGCGTCCCTCAACTGCCGAAACCGTCGCCGCGCCCGCTCTTCGGCACTCGCGTCCAGAAAAATCTTGAGCGGCGCGTCCGGAAAAACGATCGTTCCCATGTCGCGGCCGTCCGCGACCAGCCCTGGCGGCTGCATGAAATCACGCTGGCGTTGCAGCAATGCGGCACGAACCTGCGGAACGGCGGCAATCTGCGAGGCGAGACCGCCAGTGGTTTCCAGACGCACCTGGGCGGTGACATCGACGCCGTCCACAAGAATCGCCTCGGCATCGGCCGCTGCCGAAAACACGATGTCCAGACGCGGTGCCAGCGCCGCCACGCGCGCGCTGTCATCCAGCGGAATACCGTCACGCTGCGCCGCCAGCGCCAGAATTCGGTAAAGCGCACCGCTGTCGAGCAAATGCCAGTGCAAACGCCGTGACAGCGCCCGCGCCACGGTGCCCTTGCCGACTCCGGACGGGCCGTCGATCGTCACCACCGGGACGGAGGGTTCAGTCATGGCCGTAATCCACGGTGATTGGGAGCCCGGCGCCGGCAGCCAGTTCGGCGAAGCCCGGAAACGAGGTGTCCACATTGGCGCAGTCGTCGATCACGATTGGCGAGTTCGCCCTCAGCGCCGCCACGGCGAATGACATCGCCACGCGATGATCGCCCAGCGAATCGATGCGCCCGCCGCCCAGTTGTCCTTCAACGCCGACACCGGCGATGCACGCGCCGTCCGCGCGCGCCTCGGCGTCGACACCCAGAATACGCAGGCCGTCCACCATCGCCTGAATGCGATCGGATTCCTTGACCCGCAGCTCCTCGGCGCCACTGATGATGGTTTCTCCGTGGGCACAGGCGGCCGCGATGAACAGCGCCGGAAACTCGTCGATCGCCGACGCCACCAGCTCCGCGCCGATCTCGATGCCGCTCAGACCCACGCCCCGCACGCGCAGATCCGCCACTGGCTCGGAACCGAACTCCCGGGGTTCCAGCACTTCGATGTCGGCACCCATGCGGCGCAGAATCTCGATGACGCCGGTACGCGTCGGGTTGATGCCGACATCGGTCAGGATCAGCTCCGATCCGGGCACGATCGCGGCCGCTACGAGAAAGAACGCGGCCGATGAAATATCCGCGGGCACCCGGATGTCGCTGGCACGCAGCGTCTGCCCGCCGCGCAGTCCGGCGCTGCCGGGCCGTGCCATCACGTCCACACCGAAGACCTGCAACATGCGCTCGCTGTGGTCACGCGAAGGCGCCGGCTCCACAACCACGGTTTCGCCCTCGGCGTAGAGACCGGCCAGCAGCAGGCAGGACTTGACCTGCGCGCTGGACACCGGTGACTCGTAGCGAATGCCGTGCAGATGATTGGCGGGCCCGATGCTCAGTGGCGCGGTGCCGTTTTCGGTGGTTTCGATCCGCGCACCCATGCGGCGCAAGGGGTCCACCACGCGACGCATCGGCCGCCGCGACAGCGAGGCATCGCCGCTCAGGACCGAGCCGAAACGCTGGCCGCTCATCAGACCGGCCATCAAGCGCATCGAGGTGCCGGAGTTGCCGAGATCCAGCGCCTGCGTCGGCGCCTTCAGTCCATGCAGCCCGACGCCGCCAATACAGAGCCGGTCCGGCGCATCGATCTGCACCTCGGCGCCCATGGCCCGGAACGCCTTCATCGTGCTGAGGCAGTCCTCTCCGTTGAGAAAGCCGCTGATTCGGGAACGCCCTTCGGCCAGCGAGGCGAACATCACCGAACGATGGGAAATCGACTTGTCTCCCGGCACGCGCAGACGGCCTTGCAGCCGACCACCCGCACTCAACTTGAAGACTGTCTTTTTATTCATTGATTCTTAAACGCTTTGTCTACGGTTTCGAGATACTGCTCGCGTGCCGATCGAGCATGCTGGAATTGCGCCAACACAGCCTCGCCATCGTCACGCTCGATCGCATCGCGCAGGCCCGTGAGCACGCGGCTGAATTCGTCGATGACCGGCAGCAGCGCGGCACGATTGGCGCGCACGATGTCATGCCACATGCGCGGGCTGCTGGAAGCAATACGCGTGAAATCGCGAAACCCGCCGGCCGCGTAGGCGAAGATCTCGCGCTCGCTCTCCATGCCGGCGAGACAGTCAACGAGCGCGTAAGCCAGCACGTGCGGCAAATGGCTGGTCGCTGCCAGAACCTCGTCATGATGCTGAGGTTCCATCTCCACGACGGTGGCGCCGCAGGACTGCCAGGCGGATCGCACGCGTTCAATCGCGGACTCTTCAAGCGCCGGCCCCGGCGTCAGGATGACGCGGCGACCGCGAAACAGGTCGGCCCGGGACGCCGCAACGCCGAAGCGTTCGCCGCCGGCGATCGGGTGTCCCGGCACGAACCACCGCGGCCACTCGCCGCACACGGCAATCACCGATTCGATCACCGAACCCTTGGTGCTTCCGACATCGGTCACCACCGTACCGGGCGCAAGGGCCGGCATCAGCGCCGCGACCACCGATCCGACGGCACCCACCGGAACCGCCAGCAGCACAAGATCGGCATCGCTCACCGAGTCGGCGACGCTATGCCCCGCTCGATCGATCACACCGAGCGACAGCGCCTGTTCCAATTGCTGCGCATCCGTATCGTAGGCGCTGATCCGTTCCACTTGCCCGGCCTCGCGCAAGGCGCGCGCCACCGAACCGCCGATCAGACCAATGCCGACAACCGCCAGATTCACGCGCCGGAACTCACTTGAAGAACATCTTTCAATGTATTGATAAACCTTGAATTCTCTTCATAAGTTCCGATCGATACACGAATGAAGTCCGGCATCTTGTAGGAACCCATCGGACGCACGATCACGCCACGCTCCAGCAGCCCCTGATGAATCGGCGAGGCATCCCGGCCGAAGTCGATCGTCAGGAAATTGGCCTGGGATGGCAGCGTTTTCAGACCCAGGGCATGGACTTCCGTCGTCATGCGGGCCAACTCACGCGTGTTCAGTTCCACTGATTCGCGGACGAAGTCCTGATCTTCCAGCGCCAGCTCGGCCGCCAGCAGCGCCAGGCTGTTGTTGTTGAACGGCTGGCGTACGCGGTTCAGCAGGTCCGCCAGCGAGGGGTGCGACAGCCCGTAGCCGACGCGCAGCGACGCCAGGCCGTAAACCTTGGAAAAGGTCCGCGTGACCAGCAGATTCGGGTAACGGCTCAGCAGCGCGCGGCTGTCCGTGCGCAGCGCGGGTGCCTGGTAGTCGAAATAGGCCTCGTCGAGCACCACCACGACCTGCTCCGGCACCTTTTCCAGAAACGCTTCGATCTGCGCCGGCGCCAGCCAGGTTCCGGTGGGGTTGTTCGGATTGGCGATGAACACCGCCGCAACATCATCGCGCATATTCCGGGCAAAGCCTTCAAGGTCGTGCCCCAGCGGCATCGAGGCATGATCGCGCGGCAGCGCCGGTACCACGATCGCCTCCGCGTTCTGCGCCTGCGTGGCGATCGGATACACCGCGAAGGCGTACTGCGAAAACAACGCGGCGCGGCCCGGGCCGAGGAACACCCGCGACACGAACTCCAGCAAATCGTTGGAACCATTGCCCAAGGTGATGCACTCGGCGTCAACACCGTGATAGGCCGCCAGCTTCTTCTTCAGGCGAAAGCCGCCCCCATCGGGATAGCGGCTCAGCTCGCCGCGCGCGGTCGCGGCCAGCATCTCGCGGACTGCCGGACTGGCGCCCAGCGGGTTTTCATTGGACGCGAGCTTGATCGCGTCCTTGACGCCGAGCCGGCGCTGCAGTTCCTCCAGCGGCATGCCGGGCTGATAGGGCGCGAGCTGCAGCACGCCAGGCAGCGCGTTCTTGAAATAGGCTGGATTGTTCATTGCTTAGGTCGGGTCATTCAAAAACTCGGGTTCGCGCAAAGAGCGCGAAGGCGCTACGAACAGCAAACCAAAACTCATTCTTCGCGACTTGGCGTCTTTGCGCGAACCCACGCGGTTTCAGATCACGGCCCTGGGATAAGACCCCAGAATCTTGAAGAAGCCGGCACGTCCGCGCAGTTCGTCCAGCGCGGCGGCCACCGCCGCATCGCTCTGATGGCCTTCGATATCGACGAAGAAGTTGTAGTCCCACACCGCGCGGCGACTCGGGCGGGACTCGATCTTCGAAAGATTGATGTTGCCGCGCGCAAACGGCTCCAGCAGCCGGAACAAGGCACCGGCTTCACCGCCCTGCGGAGCAGAGCAGACGATCGAGGTCCGATCGGCGCTGGTGGCCTCCGGGTTCTGTCGCCCGATGATCAGGAAGCGCGTGGTGTTGTTCGGGTCGTCTTCGATGTTGCTGGCCAGCGTACGCAGACCGTACAGCTCGCCCGCGGCGGCGCTGGCGATCGCGGCGCTGTTGGCCTGATCGGCGGCACGCCGCGCGGCCGCGCCGTTGCTGGGCATCGGTTCGCGCGGCACGCCCGGCAGTTTGACGTCCAGCCAGCGCCGGCACTGCGCGAAGGACTGAGGATGCGAATACACCACCTCGATGCCGCTGCTGTCCTGCTGTTTGCTCAACAGTTGGTGGTGCACCGGTAGCCAGACCTCGCCGCAGATCGACAGCGGCGTCTGCGCCAGCGCATCGAGCGTACTGGTGACGACGCCTTCCGTGGAGTTTTCGATCGGCACCACGCCGTACATCGCGGAGCCGGATTCGACATCACGGAAGATTTCGTCGATCGCGCTGGCCGCCTGCGCCGCCACCTGGTGGCCGAAATGCTTGTAGACCGCAGCCTGCGTGTAGGTGCCTTCCGGCCCCAGGTAGGACACCGCCAACGGGGTCTCCAGCGCCAGGCAGGCCGACATCACCTCGCGCATGATGCGCGCCATCACCTCGTCCGCGAGCGGGCCGCCGAGTTCGCGATTGCGCTCCTTGGCGCGGCGCAACACCTCGGCTTCGCGCGCGGGGCGATAGTGGTCGGTGGTGTCGCCGGACTCGGCCTTGATGTCGCGTACGCGTTGCGCCACGCGCGCACGTTCGCTGATCATCCGCTGGATTTCGGTATCCAGCGCATCGATACGGCTGCGGGCATCGGCAAGCGTGCGAAGTTCCATCGTCGGCGGTTCGGCTTCGGTCACGGAAAAAGGGCGCAAAGTTTAGCGGCTGGCGGCCATTCTCGCTTGATTGGAGGCCCGCCAGAATATTTACGTGAGCACAGCCGCTTCAGCCGCGCGTGCGCGCGAATTCGCGCATGTAGTCCACCAGTGCCTGCACGCCGGCTTCGTCCATCGCGTTGTAGAGCGAGGCGCGCATGCCGCCCACCAGCCGGTGCCCCTTGAGGCCTGGCAGGCCGGCCGCCTTGGCGCCGTCCAGAAACGCTGTATCCAGTGCGGCGTCGGCGAGTGTGAACGTCACATTCATCCACGACCGGTCCGGCCGCGCCACCGGGCAGCGATAGAAGGACTGGCTGTCGATGTAGTCATAGAGCAGCGAGGATTTGCGCGCATTGCGCGCCGCCATCGCGTCCAGCCCGCCTTGCGCCTTGATCCACTTGAGCACCAGCCCCGACACGTACCAGGCGAAGCACGGCGGCGTGTTGAGCATCGAATCGCTGTCGGCCACGGCCTTGTAGTCGAAGACCGACGGCAGCGCCGGGTGGGTCTGACCGATCAGATCCTCGCGCACGATGACGATGGTGAGCCCGGCCGGCCCCAGGTTCTTCTGGGCGCCGGCGAAAATCAGACCGTAGCGCCCGACCTCGATCGGCCGCGACAGGAACGAGGACGAAAAGTCCGCCACCAAGGGCACCGTGCCCACCTCCGGCACATGATGCAGCTCCACACCCTCGATGGTTTCGTTCGGCGTGTAGTGAAAATAGGCGGCATTGTCCGACAGCGACCAGGTATCGGCCGCCGGAACATGATCGTAGCGCCCGTCCGCCGGCTCGGCGACGACATGCGGCGTTCCGTACTGCCGGAATTCCATCACCGCCTTGCGACTCCAGACACCGGTCACCAGAAAATCGGCGCGATCGCGGCCGCGCAGCAGATTCATCGGAATCACGCCGAACTGCGCGGTCGCCCCGCCCTGCATGAACAGCACTTTGTAATTCGCCGGCACGTCCAGCAGTTCACGCAGGTCCGCTTCGGCTTCGGCCGCGATCGACATGAACGGCTTGTCGCGATGCGACATTTCCATCACCGACATGCCGGTGCCGCGCCAGTCGAGAAGCTCGGACTGAACCTGCTCCAACACCGACAGCGGCAAGGTGGCGGGGCCGGCACTGAAATTGTGGACACGCGACATGGTCTGATTCCGTCGGATATCGGGTACGCCTGCGGCTCACCGCATCGGGAGCGCAGCCTAGCCGTACGCGCGGCTTTTTTCGAGGGTCCCGCCTCGAAAATTCATACGATCATGTAGCCTCGCCGGAAATCCCAGCCTTACGACGCGCGCATGAACCGTTTGCTGCTGAATCTCGTCGCCGGCCTGGCGGCGCTGACCGCCCTGATTCCCCTATCCGTGTCCGCCGCCGGCGCGCCCAGGCAAGCGCCTGGCTGGAGCCTGCAGACGCCGGGCGGCGAAACCGTCAACTTCCCGCAGGATGCCGCAGGCCGCCCCACGGTCCTGCTGTTCTGGCCGTCCTGGTGCCCGTTCAGCCGAGCGCTGCAACCCTACGTGCAGGACATCTGGGAGGACTACCGTGATTTGGACGTCAATGTCTGGACGATCAACATCCGCGAAGACGGTGATCCCGTACAGACGATGAAGGATCGCGGCCTCAGCTTTCCGCTGTTGATTCAGGGCGATGCGCTGATGGCGACCTATCACATCGAACGCACGCCCTGGCTGGTGGTCATCGACGGCGACAACAACATCGTCTACACGCGGCCTCCGCACCCGCCGACGCCCATCGATGTCGCCAAGGACGTACGCAAGACCCTCAACGAATTGCTGGGCGACCGCGCCCCACCGCTGCCGCAGAGCTACCCCAAGCCCTACGATCTGCACCTGAAGAAGCGCTCGGACCATGTCGATCGCAGTGCACCCAAGCCGGTGGCCTCCAGCGTGTGGGGACCGTGGCTGCAACGCTACCTCGCCGACATCCCTGCGGATGAAACCGCCGAAGGCATCGCCCCGCTGGGCGCGATCGACAGCGGCAAGGCGGCCATCGCTCACGCCAAGGCGATTTGGACGGAGCGCTATGGCGAAGAAGCGGTACTGGCGCAGGCGCCCTATCGCGCCTACCGCGACGCCACGCGCTGGGTGGTGCTCGGCGATGGCGGTACCGGCGAACTCGGCGACGGGATGATTCTGGTCGTCGAACGTGAAACGGGGCATGTGATTCGCGTAAGCGGGAAATGATACTGCGGGCGGCGGCCGCCTGCAGGATTTTCAGCCTTGCTATGCCACCGGAATGCCGGTCTGCCCGATCCCGCCGCTATGGCGTCCGCAGGTATACCGAGGATTCGCGCTCCGAAGCTTCGTAGAGCGACAGCGGCGCTGGCTTCTTGCCGAAGGACAGCAGCGCGTGGCTCCATGTCGGCATCGGCACGCCGGCCACCGAGCGCGCCCAGTCGAGGTTCTGCCCGCTGCACAGGTCGAAACGTGATCCATGCCAAGGGCATTCGACCGTGCCCTTGTCGACCTTGCCGCGTGCCAGCGACAGGCCCACATGCGGGCACTTGGCGGAGAATGCGCAGACGCGTCCATCGACACGACTCAGCAAGACGGCGTGGCCGCCGACCTTGACGGCATGCAGCCGGCCTTCCTGGACCTCACCCGATCCCGCGACTTTCGTTTCATTCATGACTCCCTCCTTTGCGGTGCCGCGAGCACCTTAACAGGCTGGTGAAAAAACGCGGTGCCCCTTCGGAATTTTCCGTCTTCCGAAGATCTTCGACAGCGGAAGCGCGTCGTGGCTTGCGTCTTTGAGCCCGTTCGAGTTGCCGATTCGCCATCAGACCATAGGGCGAGCGGATTTTTCCTTACGCCAGCGCCAGGTCCATTTCCAGCAGACGATCCCGATTGGCGCCGAACGCCGTTCGATCCCAGATCGGATCATCTTCTATGTCAATTCATAGGGTTGGAGCTTTTCACCAGCCTGTTAGGCCCCAGCTAAGCCCGCGCGATTCATTGGTCGCTTCAACAACTTCCAGTACGCTAAATTGCTCCGGGTCTTGTTTGTCCGATGTGAGCGGCTATGGAGCTTCTGGAGCGTGACGGTCAACGGGCGCGGCTGGGCAATGCCCTGGATCTGGCCGCTTCCGGGAGCGGCCGCGTGGTTACGGTGTCGGGCGAGGCGGGGGCCGGAAAGACCGCTCTGATCGAGCGTTTCGTCGCTGAGCAGGCAGACCGCGCGCGCGTTTATCGCGGCAGTTGCGAGAACCTCTCCACGCCCGAGCCCCTGCTGCCGGTGCGCGACATCGCACGATCCAGCAACGGGGCGTTTGTGTTCGATGCCGCTGCCGACCGTCTCGCCATGTTCGAAGCCGTGCTGCGGCTGCTCGAAGGCGGCGACGGACCGGCACTGCTGGTGCTGGAAGACCTGCACTGGGCGGATGCGGCAACGCTGGATCTGGTCCGTTATCTGGGGCGGCGGATCGCCCAGTCCCGGGTGCTGGTCATCGTCACGCACCGTGAGGAAGAGCTGGGCCGGCGCTCCGCGCTGCATGAGCTGCTGGGCGAGATGCCCGCCGGATCGGTGGAACGCATCGCTCTGGGCGCGCTGTCGCTGGCAGCGGTCAGCCGGCTGGCGAGCCGCGTGGGGCGCGTCGGCGCGGAGGTCCACGCCCTGACCGGCGGCAACCCGTTTCTGGTGACCGAAGTGCTGGCGGTTGAAGGCGATGCGATCTCCGGTGCGGTGCGCGACGCGACGCTCGCGCGCGCCGCGCGTCTGCCGCAGTGCGGCCGCCGGGCACTGCAAGCGGTATCGGTGTTTCCGCGCCGCGTCGAACGGTCCGTCGCGGCCGGGCTGCTGGGCGAAGACGGCGAGGCCGGCCTGGACGCCTGCCTGGACCAGGGCATGCTCGTGGCCGAAGGCCCGGCGCTGAGGTTCCGCCACGAGATCGCACGCCGCGCGGTGGAGGCGTCTCTGGCGCCGGCGCAGCGCCGCGGTCTGCACCAGCGCATCGTCGACCATCTGCGCGCGCAGCCGCAGGCACGTGCCAGCGAGATGGCCCATCATGCCGAGCGAGCCGGCGATCTGGTCGCGCTGCTGGGGTCCGCCCGCCGTGCCGGCGACGAGGCCGAATCCGCCGGCGCGCCGCGCGAGGCGGCGGCGCACTTCGCAACGCTGCTGCGGCACCGCGACCGCCTCGGCGCCGACGCCGTGATCGAAGCGCTGGAACACCATGCGGTGCAGTCCTATCTGGCCGGCGATCCGGCGCAGGCGCACCGCTCGATGCGGGAGGCTGTCGCGCAGCGGCGTCGCGCGGCGACGCCGATTCCGCTGGGCCGTGCGCTGGGATGGATGACGCGCTTTGCCTGGCTTCTGGGCCGCCGCGCCGAGGCGGAAAGCCATGCACGCGAGGCCATCGAGGTGCTGCAGAGCGCGCCGCCGTCGCCGGAACTGGCCTGGGCCTACTCCTATCAGTCGCAGCTCGACATGCTGGCGGACCGGCGCGAGGGCGCGCTGCATTGGGGCGAGCGCGCCATGGCGCTGGCCGAGACGCTGGGCGAGATCGGCGTGCGGGTTCATGCCCTGAACAACATCGGCACGGCGCTGTTGACGCGCGACAGTGCGCCGCGCGGTTGGCAGGCCGCGCGTCTGAGCCTGCAACTGGCGGTGGCGCACGGGCTGCACGACCACGCCCTGCGCGCCTGGGTGAACATGAGCTGCTCGGCCCTGTGGTTCCGCCAGTACCGAGCCGCCGAAAGCCTGATCGAAGACGGCGCCCGCTATGCGGCGGCGCGCGATCTCACGCACTGGGAGTTTCACCTGCGGTACGGCTGGCGCGCGCTCATGCGCATCGACCGCGGCGACTGGACCGGCGCCGAACAGGACGCCCTGCGTCTGTGCGCGCAGAAGCATGTGCCGGTTCTGTTTCGTTTTCCCGGCCTGATCGCGCTGGCGCGGCTGCGTCTGCGCCGCGGCGAGCGCGACGCCGACACGCCCCTGGACGAGGCGCGTGCGCTGGACGGCAGTCTCGACGAGCCGCAGCACTCGGTCTACATCGCCCTGCTGGACGCGGAGCGCGCCTGGCTGGCGTCGGCGCCGGATGCGGCGGCGGACAGCCCGGTGGTATCGGCGGCGCTGGCGCGTTTGCAGCGAGAACACGCCCGCGCCCTGGAGCGCGATATCGCCTGGGTGGCGGACGACACCGCGCTCTGGCGCGGCGTGCTCGGCGAGCGGCCAGGCGCCCCGCCGGCGGTTGCCGGCGCGGGCCGCAGCAATGCCGACGGCGGCTGGCGCGCCGCGGCATCCCGCTGGCGCACGCTGGGTTGCCCCTTTGAGGAAGCGCTGGCGCTGTGCGCGGGCGACGAGGCCGCGCAGCGGCGCGCGCTGAAGATTTTCGACGGTCTGGGGGCCGTTCCGGCCGCGATGCGGCTGCGGCGGCAGCTGCGCGCTGCCGGCGTGCAGACCGTTCCGCGCGGGCCGAACGCCCCCACGCGGGCCAATGCCGCGGGGCTCACACGCCGGCAGATGCAGGTGCTCGGCTTGCTGAACGACGGCCTGAGCAATGCCGAAATTGCGCGGCGTCTGTGCATTTCGGCCAAGACCGCCGAGCATCACGTGTCGGCCGTGCTGGCGCGCCTGGAGGCGGCGACACGCCGCCAGGCCATCGTCGCCGCACGCCGCAGCGGATTGTTGCCGGAACAAAAGCAGGAACAAAAATAGGGGGCGGCGCGGCAAAAGATGGGGCGCGCTCCCCCATGCGCCGCGCTCCGCGCCGCAGCATGCTGCCCTTCGTCAACATTGACCAGACCCGGAGGCAGCCATGGTGCGCACTCTCGTTTTGATCTACGGCCTGGCCTGCTATGCCGTGTTTTTGGCGGTGGCGGTGTACGCGATTGGCTTCATTGGCGGCTTCGGCACGCCGACCCAGCTCGACGGCGTGCCGGTGCGGCCGTTCTGGCAGGCGCTGGGAATCGACCTGGCACTGTTGCTGGTATTCGCACTGCAGCACAGCAGCATGGCGCGCCCGGCGTTCAAGCGCTGGTGGACGCGCAGGCTTGCCGAACCGCTGGAGCGCAGCACCTATGTTTTGCTGAGTTCGCTGGCGCTGATCGTCCTGTTCGTACTCTGGGAGCCCATCGGCGGCGTGATCTGGGCGGCGCCGGAAGGCCCCGCGCGGTGGCTGCTCATGGCGATCTATCTGCTCGGGTGGGCCGTGCTGTTCTACGCCACGTTTCTGATCGACCACTTCGACCTGTTCGGCCTGCGGCAGGTCTGGTTCCGCTTCAGGGCGCAGCCCTATCGCCGGCCGGAGTTCTGCGAGCGCGGCTTCTACCGGCTCGTGCGGCACCCGATCAATGTCGGCTGGCTGATCATTTTCTGGGCCGCGCCGACCATGACGGTGGCGCACCTGGCCTTCGCCCTGGCCACCACGGCGTACATCCTGGTCGCCATTGCGCTAGAAGAGCGCGACCTGATGGATGCGCTCGGCGACGACTACGTGCAGTACCGCCGGCGTACGCCCATGCTGCTGCCCCGGCTGCGGCTGCCGCGCGGCGTGCGCGCACTGCCGAGCCGCTGATTCCGTCTGCCCCCAACACCCTTCAGGAGCTTCCCATGCCCCGTTATCTGGTCGAACGCAGTTTCCCCGATGGCCTGCTCATTCCGATGACTGCCGATGGCGCCAAGACCTGCGGCGATGTCGTCGCCTGCAATGCCGAGAATGGCGCCAGCTGGGTTCGGTCCTACGTCTCCACCGACAAGCGTCAGACATTCTGCATCTACGACGCCCCGTCGCCGGAAGCGGTGCGAACCGCCGCCGCCGAAAACGGCCTGCCGGTGAGCCGGATTACGGAAGTGCGCGTGCTGGATCCGTTTTTTTACTACTAGCGACAGATAGCGACAGACAGCCTGCTGACAGCCAGGCGGTCGACGGAGCCTTCACATGAAATCTTCCCTGGCCCCGGCCCTGTGCCTGCCGCTGCTGGCTGCGCTGATGGGTTGCGCAATCGCGTCGCCACAGCCGGAGGCGCGTCTGTTTCCGCTGCTGGATGGTCTTGGCGATCACCACCACCCGATCACGACGCCGGTAGCGGAGGCGCAGCGCTATTTCGATCAGGGGCTGATTCTGGCCTTCGGCTTCAACTATCCGGGCGCCTTGCGCTCGTTTCGCGAAGCACAGCGTCTGGACCCCGGCTGTGCCGCCTGTTTCTGGGGCGAAGCCCTGGTGCTGGGGCCCAACATCAACATGCCCATGAACCCGGACAACAACGCCATCGCCCTGGCTGCCCTGCAGCGGGCGCAGGCGCTGGGGGCCGCGGCGACGGAACGCGAGCGTGCCTACATTCGCGCCCTGACCGCGCGCTACCGGCCGCAGGCAGCGGCGCAAGACCGCGCCGCGCTCGACCAGGCCTATGCGCAGGCGATGGGCGAGGTCGCGTCGCAGTATCCGGACGATCTCGACGCCCAGGCGCTGTATGCCGAGGCCCTGCTGGACACCACGCCCTGGGACTACTGGCTGCCCGACGGCAGCGCCAGACCCGTCACCGAGAATGCCCTGAACCGGCTGCAGGCGGTGCTGCAGCGGGCCCCGCAGCACCCGCTGGCGAACCATCTGTATATCCACGCCGTTGAAGCGGAGCATCCCGAGCGCGGACGGCAGGCCGCCGAGCGGCTCCTGGATCTGGTGCCCGGCGCCGGCCATCTGGTCCACATGCCGTCGCACATCTACATCCGCACCGGCGACTACCATCGCGCCACGCAGACCAATCTGGCGGCCATCGAGGCCGACCGGCGCTATCTTGCGCAGGTGCAGGCGCTGGGGGAATACCGGCTGGCGTACGTGCCGCACAACTACCACTTCCTGTGGGCCACGGCCACGTTCGAAGGCCGAAGCGAGCTGGCGATCCAGAGCGCCCGAAAGATGGCCGCCCTGGTCGATACCGACGCGATGCGCGATCCCGTTCTGTCCACGCTGCAGCACTACTGGATCACACCGCTGTACGCGCTCGTTCGTTTCGGACAGTGGGACGAGATTCTGGACTGGCCGCAACCGGAGGAGGATCTGGTCTACCCGCGGGGCGTCTGGCACTACGCGCGGGGCATGGCGCTGGCCCGCCAAGGACAGCCCGAGCGGGCGCGCAGCGAATGGGCTGCGCTGCAGGCGCTGGTGGACGATCGGCGCCTGGAATGGGTCACGGTGTGGGACATCAACAAGGGGCGGCACATTCTGGAGATCGCAAGCCACGCCCTGGCCGGCGAGGTGGCCGCCGCCGCCGGCGACCCCGAGGCGGCGGTTGCGTCGCTGCGGCGGGCCGTCGCACGAGAAGATGCGCTCAACTACGACGAGCCGCCCACATGGCACTTTCCCATGCGCCAGGCCCTGGGCGCGGCGCTGCTGCAGGCGGGCCGGCCGGCCGCGGCCGCCGAAGCATACCGCCAGGACCTGCAGGCCTTTCCCGACAACGGCTGGTCGCTGTTCGGACTGCTGGAGGCCTTGCGCCGTCAGGGGGAGGTCGCAGAAGCGAATCTCGTCGCCAGCCGCTTCCGCAAGGCCTGGCAGCATGCCGATATCACGCTGACGGCGTCGCAGTTTTGAGCCGGGCCATTGCGGAAGCTTGAGCGCGGCCCCCATGGAGGATGTCTCCAGCCGCCCATCCAAGCGCGCCGGCCGGCCGCCGATCGGCACCGAGCGCATGCTGCGCATGTCCCTGGTGCAGGTGGGGATCAAGCTCTCGGACGAATCGACCGAAAAGGCCAATTACGACAGCCTGGCGGTTCGAGACTTCCATTTGCATGGACCCTGTTCTTTGGGTCTCCGGCGGATACCAGGGTACGGTGACGAAACCCTCTGCCATGTCGATGGCGACACCGCCGACACTCTGGCCGAGCCGGATGCCGGAGCCGTCATCCACGGTTCCGATCGGCTGCGAGCAGCGCAGCAGTTGCGGCGCATTCTGCGACAGCAGCTCCCGATTCATGACGAAACCGCCAGCACACCGGATCACGCGAGGTTTGCGGCGACAGCTTGCCCATTCCCCCGGAATTTTTGCCAGCTGTCACCTGTGCAGCGCTAGTTCTATCCGAAATCGCCGATCGAGCGAAGCTGGCGCATCACGATTTCGAGTTTTTCGAGCGAATCGTCGCACTCCAGGATGCGCTGCTTGGCCGCCAACGGCAGTGGCAGGATTTCCGCCAGGCGGTGCGTGACCCAGGCCGCATCGTCCAGCCGATGCGGCATCGGCACCATGCCAACGCCGACTTCATTGATCAGCCGCTGCAACAGCAATGGCGCCAGCGAATGCTCTTCGGGAATGGAAACGGAGGCCTCGGTGGTCAGCCACTCGACCTGGGCATGGATCAGACCGTCTGCCGCCACCCGCCGTTCGAGAATGCGGAAACGGGTATCGCCGCGTGCCAGCAGATTGAACAGGTCCGGCAACAGTTCTTCACGCTCCACTACGCTGGCGCTGCATCCGACGGCGTGCGGCACGGCTGGTTCGCCGGCCTCGCGTCCATCCAGAATCAGGCAGACACCGAACCCGGAGCCGGTATGCAGGCATTCCCGCGTCATCTCCACGTAGCGGTGCTCGAAAATTCTTAGCGGCAGGCGCCCGTCGGGATACAGGACGGTGCCCAGCGGAAAGATCGGCAGTTCCTGCGGCTGGTTCAATACTGGCTCCGATGCTCCGGCGATCCATGATATTCGACGGTCGCCTGAAAACACGACGGGCGGAGCCTGCGCCCCGCCCGCCCTCGAATCAGATCGGCAACGATCCTATTCTTCGCCGTCCTCGTCGGCGGCCGGCGCATCATCACTGGAGTCGCTGGCGTCGCTGGTGTCCTCACCAAGAGCCTCGCCTGCCAACTCGCCATCGGCCAGTTCGTCCAACACGAGGTCTTCTTCCTCGTCCTCGATTTCGATGCGATCCACGCCGACGAGGTGGTCGCCCTTGACCGGCTTCATGATGCGCACGCCCTGGGTATTGCGCGACAACACGCTGATTTCCGAGGCGCGGGTGCGGATCAGGGTGCCGCCATTCGAGATCAGCATGACCTCGAAGCCGTCCTCGACCTGGATCGCGCCGACCAGCGCGCCGGTCTTCTCGGTCAGCGCCTGGGCGATCACCCCCATCCCGCCACGGCCGCGCAGCGGGTACTGATCGATCGGCGAACGCTTGCCGTAGCCGAGTTCGGTGACGGTGAAGATGTCACCGGCGCTGGGCTGCGCAACGATCAAGGCGATCACACGGGCCGCGGTTGCGGTGCGCGGCGGGGCTTCGCCTTCGGTGTCCGCGTCGTCGGCGCCGCTTTCGTCCGCCGCTTCGCCGGCCCGGACCAGGCGCATGCCGCGCACGCCGGTGGCGGTGCGTCCCATCGGGCGAACGTCCTTCTCATTGAAGCGGATCACGCGCCCGGCATCGGAGAACAGCAGTACGTCGTCCGATCCCGAGGTCAACGCCACGGCCACCAGTTCATCGTCGACTCGCAGGTCCACGGCGATGATGCCGTTGGAACGGATATTGGCGTAGGCGTCCAGCGGGGTCTTCTTCACGGTGCCGAGCTTGGTCACCATGAACACGTTCTGCTCGGCCTCGAACTGCTTGATCGGCAGCACCGCGCTGATCTTCTCGCCTTCTTCCAGTGGAAGCAGGTTGACGAACGGCCGGCCACGCGAACCACGCGAGCCCGTGGGCAGTTCGAACACCCGCACCTTGTAGACGCGGCCGAGGCTGGAGAAGCACAGCAGCCAGTCATGGGTGTGCACGACCCACAGGCGGTCGATGAAATCGGCCTCCTTCATCGTGGTGGCGGACTTGCCACGCCCGCCGCGCTTCTGCGCCTGGTACTCGGTCAGCGGCTGCGACTTGACGTAACCCTCGTGCGACAGCGTCACGACCATGTCCTGTGGCGTGATCAGGTCTTCGCGATTGAGGTTGACGGCGTCGTTTGAAATTTCAGTGCGGCGCTCGTCGACGTACTGCTCCTTGATCTGCTCCAGTTCCTCGCGGATCACACCGAGCAGCCGTTCATCGGAACCGAGGATGTCCAGATACTCACGGATCGCATCGAGAATCTGCTGGTACTCGTTGACGATCTTTTCCTGCTCGAGCCCGGTCAGGCGCTGCAGGCGCATGTCCAGAATCGCCTGAGCCTGCGATTCGGACAGCCGGTAACCGCCCTCGACCAAGCCCATGCTGGCGTCGAGGTCTTCTGGACGCGAGCTGTCGGCGCCGGCGCGTTCGAGCATGCCCACGACCTGACCGGGCCGCCATACTTTTTCCAACAGGCCAATCTTGGCCTCCGCCGGATTCGACGCGGCCCGGATCAGTTCGATGACCTCGTCGACGTTGGCCAGGGCTACGGTGAGGCCTTCCAGGGTATGTGCGCGCTTGCGCGCCTCGCGCAGCAGGTAACGTGTGCGCCGCGTCACCACCTCGCGGCGATGGCGCAGGAAGATTTCCAGCAACTGCTTCAGCGACAGGGTGCGCGGCTGGCCGTTGTCCAGCGCCACGATGTTGATGCCGAACACCGTCTGCAACTGGGTGTGCTGGTAGAGGTTGTTGAGAATCACGTCCGCGTTTTCGTTGCGGCGCAGTTCGATGACCACGCGCATGCCGTCCTTGTCGGACTCATCGCGGATTTCGGTGATGCCCTCGACCTTCTTTTCCTTGACCAGTTCGGCGACACGCTCCAGCAGGCGCGCCTTGTTCACCTGATACGGCAGCTCGGTGATGATGATCGCCTGGCGATCGGTGCCGATGTCCTCGAAATGCGTGCGCGAGCGAATGACGATGCGGCCACGCCCGGTGGCGTAGGCATCGACCAGTCCGTTGGCATCGAGAATGATACCGCCCGTGGGGAAGTCCGGCGCCGGAATCAGCTTCATCAGCGCGGCCAGATCGAGGTCCGGATTGTCGATCAGGGCGACGCAGGCCTCGATGACTTCGGCCAGATTGTGCGGCGGGATGTTGGTCGCCATGCCAACCGCGATGCCGGAGCCGCCATTGATCAACAGTTGCGGAATCTTGGTCGGCAGCACCGCCGGTTCGGATTCTGATTCGTCGTAGTTCGGGACGAAGTCGACCGTGTCCTTCTCGATGTCCGCGAGCATCTCGTGGGTGAGGCGCTTCATGCGAACCTCGGTGTAGCGCATGGCCGCTGCCGAGTCGCCGTCGATCGAACCGAAGTTGCCCTGGCCGTCGACCAGCATGTAGCGCATCGAGAAATCCTGCGCCATGCGCACGATGGTGTCGTACACCGAGGCGTCACCATGCGGGTGGTACTTACCGATCACGTCACCGACCACGCGCGCCGATTTCTTGTAGGCCTTGTTGTAGTCGTTGCCGAGTTCGCGCATCGCGTAGAGCACGCGGCGATGAACCGGTTTGAGGCCATCCCGTGCGTCGGGAAGCGCGCGCCCCACGATCACGCTCATGGCGTAATCGAGGTAAGAGCGCCGCATCTCGTCTTCGAGATTGACCGAAAGCAATTCCTTGGCGAAGTCCGTCATTATTTTTTGGCGTGCACTGGCCCCGCGAGGCTGCGGAAGCGCTTGTCGTTAAAAGGAAAGCGCCACCCCGGCGCCATGCTCAATTCTACCATGCCGGGGCCCCGGATCGGGACCTTGGGAACTGGATGAGCCCCCGTTTGAAATTGGCCGCTACGGAAATTTGGCCAGTAATCGGCGAAACTCACCAAGCATTCGCTGCCCGCTCGCGCGCACCACGTCGATATTTAAATAAATTTTATTTAAATCATGTACTTGTGATTTGGCACGATGCATGTTTCCCGATTCCCAACTTCACCGGGAAACTCTGCCGATGCGCGTACTCACCATCCCCGCCTTCATCCTGGCCGCCTTGCTCAGCGCGTGCATCATCGTGGTCGGCGACGATGGCGGCTCGCCGGGGCACTGGGACGACGACGGGCACTCCACGGTGAATCGCGCGATCCGCATCGGCGAGGCGCAAACGGTCGGCGACCTCGACAGCGTCAACGGTTCGATCGAGCTCGGTGACCGCAGCGTCGCCGAGTCGGTGGAGACCGTGAACGGCTCGATTCGCATCGGCGACGACGTGGTCGTGGACAGCATCGAATCCGTGAACGGAAACGTCCGGGCTGGAACGAATCTGCGGGTCGCCGACGACATCGAGACGGTCAATGGCAGCCTTGAACTCGCTGCCGGAACACGCATCGGCGGCGGCATCGATGCCGTCAATGGCAACATCGTGATGACGCAGACTCGGCTCGAAGGCGAGATCAGCACCGTCGGCAGCGATATCGACACCGGGCGCAATTCATGGATCGGCAGCATCACCGTGGAAGAGTCACAGGGCTGGCAGAGTGGGCGCTCACGCCGCCCGCGCATCGTGATCGGCCCGGGCACCGTGGTCGGCCCCCTGCACTTCGAGCATGCGGTGGATCTGTATGTCCATGCGAGCGCCGAAACCGGCACGATCCACGGCGCGACGGCGCAGATCTACAGCGGCGACTCGCCCTGAGTCGGGTCACCGCGACGCCAAACCAGCGGCGTGCCGGACCGCGCCAATCGGCCGCGGAACGATTCGCTGATCCAGCGATCGGCCACGGCGACGAGTTCGCCGTCTAGCCACAGCAGTGGCGTGCGTTGCCGTTCCCACGGCGGTGTGGCCGACTCCTGAAACAGATTCTTGAGACTGCGCGTGTGCGCGGCTCCGCTGGGACGCAGACGCTCGCCGCCCCGGGCAAAGCCGACCGTCAGCCGACAGTCCTCCGGCACAGGATTGAATTCCAGGACCCCGCAGCCCGGCGGAAGCCTCAGCGCCTCACGTCCATCCCACTCGCAGGTCCAGGCGCCCGGCATCGGCAGACCGGGGATCAGGTGGATCGCGTCGCGATAGCGCCGCAGCTCATAGGCACCCAAAGTGACGACCGGTGCGGCGTCTTCCGCCGCCAGCAACAGTTCACGGACGATCACCGGCCAGACGCTGGCATCCGGCATTGGCACCCCCTGCCGACGCAGCCACAAACGCAGGGCGTTGCGACGGCGCGGTTCACTCAGGGCCAGACTGGCGCATACCGACGGCCGGCCGTCGACGGTCAGGCCTTCAAGATCGATGTCGGCGAGGTCATCCAGCAAGGCTTGAGTCTCGGCGGCCAGATGCGCGGAACGTGCAAGTGCACCCTCGGCTTGCGGCCAGCGCTGCAGAATGGTCGGCCAAAGCCGAGCTCTGACGGCGACGCGATCATAGCGATCGTCTTCATTGTGCGGATCGTCGACCCAGGTCAGTCGCCGTTGCCGCGCGTAGGCCTCGATGACGGATCGAGACGTGGCCAAAAGCGGGCGCCACACGTGGAAATGCGCCCTGCCCGACCAAGGCCGCATCGCCGCAAGTCCGGAGATACCGGTTCCCCGGAACAGTCGCAGCAGCAGGGTTTCAGCCTGATCGGCGCGGTGATGCGCCAGGGCCAGTACATCGCCGGGAGTCAGAACGCGCTCGAACGCCGCGTATCGCGCGTTCCGCGCCGCGCCTTCCGGGCCTTCGGCCGACGCTTGATCGACCGCGACGGGTTCAACCTGCGCCGCTACGCCCAATCGCTCGCAGCTGCGCTCACAGAAGCTCGCCCAGTCGTCGGCGGCGACTTGCAGCCCATGATGCACATGGATCGCTCGCAAGCGGCCGCCCAGGGCGCCACCGAAGCGCTCGTGCAGGATGTGCAGCAAGGCAATCGAGTCGCGTCCGCCACTGAGCCCAACCCAGAGACAGCCGCCCCGATCAAGCGCCGCGACGGCCTCGTCGAACGCCAGCAGGTCCAGCGTCTCGATCCCCGCCGCGTTCACGCGGTTTCGAAGACTCCATAGCCGAGCAAGCGCTGATAACGGTCGGCCAGGAGTTGCGTCATCGGCACGCGTCCCAGTCGGTCCAGGGATTCGATCAGGCGCGTTTGCAGGTCTTCGAACATCACTGCGCTGTCGCGATGCGCACCGCCCAGCGGCTCGGTGGCAATTTCATCGATCAGGCCGAGCCCCTTGAGGTCCGGCGCGGTCAGTTTCATCGCCTCGGCGGCATCCTTGGCGCGATCGGCCTTCTTGAACAGAATCGAGGCGCAGCCTTCGGGCGAGATCACCGAGTAGATGCTGTACTGAAGCATGATCAGATGATCGCAGACGCCGATTGCGAGCGCCCCGCCGGAGCCGCCTTCGCCGATCACGGTGGCGACCACCGGCGTGCGCAGATTGGACAGTTCGAACAGATTCCGTGCAATCGCCTCCGACTGGTTGCGCTCCTCGGCGGAGATTCCCGGGTAGGCGCCGGGCGTGTCGATGAAGGTCAGCACCGGCAGACTGAAACGCTCCGCCATCTTCATCAGGCGCAGCGCCTTGCGGTAACCCTCGGGCCGCGGCATGCCGAAGTTGCGGCGGATGCGTTCCTTGGCATCGCGCCCCTTCTGCTGGCCGATCACCACCACCGGACGGCCGTCCAGACGGGCCACGCCGGAAACGATGGCGGGATCGTCGAACACCGCACGGTCGCCGTGCAGCTCCTCGAAATCCGTGAACAGCGCGCGGAAGTAATCCATCGAATACGGCCGCATCGGATGGCGCGCGACCTGCGCCACCTGCCATGGCGTCAGGCTGGAGAAAATCTGTTCAGTCAGCGTGCGGCTCTTCTCTTCCAGCCGTGAAATCTCCTCGGACAGGCTGACCTCCGAGCCACTGGACATAAAGCGCAATTCTTCGATCTTCTGTTGCAGCTCGGCAATCGGCTGTTCGAAATCGAGATAGTTGAGATTCATGAAACCTGTATTCCCCTGCAATTCATTCGTCGGCCTGGACAGCCGATCGGTAACTGACCTGGATACCATCATCGCCCACCAGCGCCTTCAGCGCCCCAAGCCCTTCCTCGGTGGGCACCACTCGCCACGCCGGCGGGAAATCGAGCATACCCTGTGCGCTGCCATTCAAATACTGTAAGGAAATCCCGCAGCCACTGCCCACTCGAATCGGGCTGAGCGCGGCTTCCAGCGCATCGACGTCCACGGCACGTCCACGCGGCCAGGTGATCATCAGGCGGTCCGCGAAACGGCCGGAGGCCTGGTCCAGGTCCCAGATCTCATCGGCCCGGATCTGGTGGCCGCCGGTGTATTCGTCCGGCGAGACCCGGCCATAGACGAACACCAGGCTGTCCTTGCGCAGGCGTTCCAGATGCCGCGTCCATTGTTCCTCGGACAGCGGCACGCTGATCTGGGCGGTGCGGTCGTCCAGGGTCAGCACGCCACGGCGACCGAACTTGCGCAGGTCCACCAGCCACGCACCCGCCACTACCTTGGGTCCGCGCCGGTAGCGCGGTCGCTCGCCTTCTTCGCTCGGCAGCGGCGTATCGGGACACAGCGCGATCAGCTCCTTGAGCGTGCCGCTGGCGATCTGGCTGATCATCTCGCGATAGGTCTCCACCGGGTGCCCGGAGAGGTAAAACCCGAGCACGTCCCGTTCCTTGGCCAAGCGCTCGCGCTGACTGCAGTCCTCCAGCGTCGGTAGTTCGATGGCCGGCCCTGCCGATGGCGCGTCCAGGCCGAACATGTCGACCTGCCCCACGTCGGCCGCGCTACCGGCCTGCTCGGCGTAGCTCAGCGCGCGCGGCAACTGCGCGATCAGACTCGGCCGGTTCGGGCCAAGCGCGTCCAGGGCGCCGGCGTTGATCAGCGCTTCGAGCACACGCTTGTTGGCGCGGCGCGTGTCGATGCGGCGGCAGAAATCCAGCAGATCGGTGTAGGGGCCGTTGGCCTCGCGTTCATTGACGATACCTTCGATCGCGCCCTCGCCAGCGCCACGCACGGCACCGAGACCGTAACGCACGGCGCCGTCCTCGACGGTGAAACGAAAGCGCGAACGATTGATGTCCGGCGGACGGATTTCGACGCCCATGTTCGCGCACTCGTCAATCATCATGACGATGGTGTCGGTCTTGAACATTTCCGCCGACAGCACGGCACACATGAACTCGGCCGGGTAATGCGTCTTCAGCCAGGCCGTCTGGTAGGACACCAGCGCATAGGCGGTCGCGTGCGACTTGTTGAAACCGTAACCGGCGAAGCGCTCCATCAGATCGAAGATTTCGTCGGCCTTCTCGGCCGGCAGGCCGTCCTTGGCCGCTCCGTCACGGAAGATCGCGCGGTGCTTGACCATCTCCTCGACTTTCTTCTTGCCCATGGCCCGGCGCAGCAGGTCGGCACCGCCAAGCGTGTAGCCGCCGACGATCTGCGCCATCTGCATGACCTGCTCCTGGTAGACCATGATGCCGTAGGTTTCCTCCAGCACCGGCTCCACGCGCGGGTCCGGATACTCCACGGGTTCGCGGCCGTGCTTGCGCGCCACGAAGCTGGGGATCAGGTCCATCGGACCGGGCCGGTACAGTGCACCCAGGGCGATCAGGTCCTCGAAACGGTCCGGCTTGGCGTCCTTGAGCATGCGTTGCATGCCGGGCGATTCGAACTGGAACACCGCGATCGTCTTGGCGCGCTTGAACAACTCGTAGGTAGGCGCGTCGTCGAGCGGCAGCTGCGCGATGTCCAGAGGTGCCTCGCCGATGCCGCGACGCGCATTGATCATGCGCACCGCCCAGTCGATGATCGTCAGCGTACGCAGGCCGAGAAAGTCGAACTTCACCAGCCCGACGGATTCGAGATCCTTCATGTCGAACTGGGTGACCACACCCTCGCTTTCCGGGTCCTTGTACAGGGGCGCGTAGTCGGTCAGCGGTCCCGGCGCGATGACCACGCCACCGGCGTGCTTGCCGACATTGCGCGCCAGCCCTTCAAGCAACAGGCCCAGATCGAGGATCGCCTTGACGTCGTCCTCCTGGTAGGCCTGCTGCACCTCGGGAATCGTCTGCAGTGCGTATTCGAGTTCGGTGCAGCCGTTGTCCTGGGCTTCTGACTTGTAGGCCGGGATGCCGGGGATCATCTTGGCGATACGGTCGCCGAATCCGTGGGAATGCCCGAGCACACGCGTGGCATCACGCACCACGGCGCGCGCCGCCATCGAGCCGTAGGTGATGATCTGGCTGACCAGATCCCGGCCGTACTTGCGCGTCACGTAGTCGATCACGCGGTCGCGGCCTTCCATGCAGAAGTCCACGTCGAAGTCCGGCATCGATACGCGTTCCGGATTCAGGAAGCGCTCGAACAGCAGCTTGTACGGAATCGGGTCGAGGTCGGTGATGCCCAGCGAATACGCCACCAGCGAGCCGGCGCCCGAACCACGGCCCGGCCCGACCGGCACGCCATTGTCCTTGCCCCATTGAATGAAGTCGGCAACGATCAGGAAGTAGCCGGGGAAGCCCATCGACTCGATGATTCCCAGCTCGTAGTCCAGGCGCGCCCGGTACGAAGCTTCGTCGTGACCTTCGGCCGGGCCATGCGCGGCGAGCCGCCGGCTCAGGCCGGCGTGGGTTTGCTTGCTGAGGTGCTCATTGACGGTTTCGCCGGGATCGACCGGGAAGTCCGGCAGGTAGTTGACCCCGAAGGTGAACGACACCGAACAGCGCCGCGCGATCTCCACGCTGTTGGCCAGCGCTTCCGGCATATCCGAAAACAGTCCCGCCATTTCGTCCGCGGACTTGAGGTACTGCTCTTCGCTGTAATCCTGTGTGCGACGCGGATCGCTCAGGGTGCGACCCTGGTTGATGCAGACCCGAGCCTCGTGAACCTCGAAGTCTTCGCGTCGCAAAAAGCGTACGTCGTTGGTGGCAACGATCGGCACGCCATGCAGGCGCGACAGTGCCGCGGCGGCCTGGGTATGGCGCTCGTCGTGCTCGCGCCGGCAGCGCTGCACCGCCAGATAGAGCCGGTCACCAAACCAGCTTCGCCATTCGGCAAGGTACTGCTCGGCTTCGGTCACCTGTCCACGCAACAAGGCGGTGCCGATCTCGGAATGAGGCCCGCACAGTACGATCACGCCCTCATTCCACTGCGCGAAACGTTCGCGGGCGACCGTCGTGGCGAGCTTGCTCTTGCCCTCGGTGTAGGCCGACGACACCAGCTTGACGATATTGCCGTAGCCTACGGAATTCTGTGCCAGCAGAATCACACGGCTGGGTACGCCATCGGATTCGACCAGCACCTCGGCGCCGATGACCGGCTTGATTCCGGCACTTTCCGCGGACTTGTAGAACTTCACCATCACGAACAGATTGTTCAGATCGGTGATGGCGATCGCCGGAAAGCCAAGTTCGGCGGTGCGCGCGGCCAGCGTCTGCAGGCGATCGTCCGGCGTCTTGCGCTTGACCGGCTCGACTCGAATGATGCCGTCCACCAAGGAGTACTCGGTGTGCAGCGACAGATGCACGAAGCCGGGATTCGCTTCCGACATCGCTTCAGGCAAGCCGCAGCGAAAGCTGCGCCACCGGCGCGAAGGTGCGGCGATGCACCGGAGTCGCGCCCAGACGGTTCAGGGCGTCCAAATGCACGCGTGTGCCATAGCCCTTGTGTGCGGCGAATCCATAGCCGGGATACTCAGCATCAAGGCGGCACATTTCGGCGTCCCGGTTGACCTTGGCCAGTATCGAAGCGGCCATGATGCAGGGATGCAGGGCGTCTCCATCGACCACGGCCTGCGCCGCGCAACCAAGCTTCGGCAGATGCAGGCCATCGACCAGCGCCGAATCCGAGCGCCTCGACAAGGCTTCCCAGGCGCGCTGCATCGCCAGCAACGAGGCGCGCAGAATGTTGATCGATTCGATCTCGGCGACGCTGGCGCTGGCGACCGCCCAGGCCTCGGCGCGCGTCACGATCGTCTGCGCGAGACGTTCGCGGGCTTTGGCACTGAGCGCCTTGGAGTCACGCAGACCATCGAACGGATCTCGCTCGTCCAGGATCACCGCGGCGGCATAGACCGGGCCGGCCAGCGCGCCACGACCGGCCTCGTCCAACCCGGCAACACAGGCAATACGCGGGCCTGCGCTCATGTCAGCAGCTCCGCAATGGCGGAGGCGGCATGCGCAGCGGCGTTGCGGCGCAGTTCGTCGCGAACCGCGTCGAAGGCGTCGGTCTGTTTCTGGGCAACCACGGGGTCGTCGATCAGGCGTGAAACGGCGTTGGCAAAGTTCTCACCTGTGGCATCGTCCTGCAACAGCTCATCGACCAGCGGTTCTCGGCACAGCAGGTTCGGCAGGCTGACACGCTCGATCTTGAGCAAGCCGACTCTGCGCAGCAAAAACGCCGTGAACGGCGCCACGCGGTAGCCGACAACCATCGGACGCCCCAGCAGCAGGCACTCCAATGTCGCCGTGCCCGACGCCAGCAGGACCGCCTCGCCAGCGCGCATGGCTTCGCGCGACTGGCCGTCGAGCAGCGTCCAGTTCTGCTGCGGCGCATGCCCGGCGATGGCCGCCTCGATCAGCGGCCGCAGCGAGGGCTTGGCCACCGGCACCACGAACTGAAGCTGTGGGTGGCGCTCGACCAAGCGCCGCGCCGCGTCCGCGTAGAGCGGCATCAGCATCGACACTTCAGCCTTGCGGCTGCCCGGCAGAACCGCGAGACAGGGCTGCTCGGCCAGACCCAGCGCTGCCCGGCCCTGAGCCGGCGTCAGCGTCGCGTCGAGCTCGTCCGCCAGCGGATGGCCGACATAGGCCACGCGCATCGCGTGCTCGCGATAAAAATCGGCCTCGAACGGGAACAGGCTCAGAATCAGATCGCAGCTTTTGGCGATGCCGCGTACGCGGCCCTGCCGCCAGGCCCAGACGGTCGGACTGACGTAGTGCACGGTCTTGATGCCACGCTCGCGCAGTCGCCGCTCCAGCCCCAGATTGAAATCCGGCGCGTCGATGCCGATCATGCAGCCGGGGCGGTCGTCGCTGAAGCGCTTCACCAGTTCCGCCCGCAGGCGAAACAGGCGCGGCAGCTCCTTGATCACTTCGGACAGGCCCATCACCGACAGCGCGTCGATGGTCTCGATGGCCTCACAACCGGCGGCGACCATGCGCGGACCGGCCACGCCATAGAACTGTGCCTGCGGATAGATGCCACGCAGGGCTCGGATCAGGGAGGCGCCGAGGATATCACCGGAGGTTTCGCCGGCAACCAGAGCAAATTTCATGCTTGAAGCCGGGACCCGGGGAAAGCCGAGGTACGGTCCGTCAGGCGTGAACCCCAAGCGGCTGGAAGCCCCGATCTGTTGGATGCAGCGGCAGACTGCTGTTGTTGCTTTCCGGGTCCCGGGTCCCGGGTCCCGGGTCCCGGCCTCATCGCTGCAAAGCCCGCTTGGACTTCTCGATGAACTCCAGCCATTGCGCCGAGATCGGCGAGTGTTCTGCGCGCTGACGCAGTTCGTCCTTGATCGCCGCGATGAGTTTTCCGGAACGGTAGACCAGCTTGTAGATATCTTCGACTTCGTCGATCTGATCGGGCGTGAATCCGCGCCGACGCAAGCCTTCCTTGTTGATGCCGCGCGGCGCGGCCGGCTGACCTTCGCTCATCACGTGCGGCGGCAGATCGCGCAGGATCACCGCGCCGCCGCCGGAGAACGCATGTGCGCCGACGCGGCAGAACTGATGCACCAGGGTATAACCGCCCAGTGCCGCCCAGTCCTCGATCGTGACGTGTCCAGCCAAGGTGGTGCCATTGGCGAGAATGGTGTGATCCCCGACGAAACAGTCATGCGCGATGTGGGCCTGCGCCATGATCCAGTTGTCGTCACCGACCCGCGTCAATGCCTCGGCCTTGAGCGTGCCGCGCTGAATCGTGACGTATTCACGGATCGTATTGCCGTTGCCGATTTCGACACGGGTGTCGTCTTCGGGTCTGGCCGACTTGTCCTGCGAAATCTCGCCGAGCGATGCGAATTGAAAGATCCGATTGCCCTGCCCGATCCTCATCGGTCCACTCAGGACCACATGCGGCCCGATCCAGTTGTCGTCACCGATCTCGACGCCGGGGCCGACGATGCTGTACGGACCGATCGTGACGTTGTTGCCGATCCGTGCCGCGGGATCGACGATGGCTGTCGGGTGAATCATGCCTGGGCGTCATCCGCCTTCACGCCATCATTGCGCAAGGCGCAGAGCATGTCGGCTTCGCAGGCCAGTTCGCCGTCCACGGTGGCGCGGCAGGAAAATTTCCAGATGTCGCGCTTGTGACGCACCACCGTGGCCACGAATTCAAGGCGATCACCCGGCACGACCGGGCGCTTGAACCGCGCGTTGTCGATGCCGGCGAAGTACAGCAGCATGCCGGATTCGCGGCGCACACCCGAAATCTTGATCGCCAGCAGGCCACAGGTCTGCGCCATGGCCTCGAGGATCATCACGCCGGGCATGATCGGCACTTCCGGGAAATGCCCCGGAAAGAATGGCTCGTTATAGGTGACGTTCTTGATCGCCGTCAGCGATTTTTCGGGGTCGTAGCCGATCACTCGGTCGACCAACATGAAAGGATAGCGATGCGGCAGCAACGCCAGGATGTCGCGACAATCAAGCAAGGTCTGGTTCACCGGTATCGTCCCCGTTCTCCCCGGAATCAATCTTCAATATACGTTCTAGCGCTCTGAGCCGCGCTTCCTGCGGCGCCAGTCGGCGCAAGCGCGCCACGTTTCTACGCCATTCGCGCGCCGGTTCGACCGGTAGGCCGGAACCGTACTGCCCGGCGGTCGGCAGGGATTTGGTCACCATGGCGAAGCCAAGAATGATGACGTCATCGCCAATGACCAGGTGCCCGCTGATGCCACAACCGCCCCCGATCAGACATCGGCTGCCGATCCGGGTACTGCCTGCAATGCCGACACAGGCGGCGATCGCCGTGTGGTCTCCGATGTGCACGTTGTGCGCCACCTGAATCTGGTTATCGAGCTTGACTCCATTGCCGATCACGGTGTCGTCGATCGCGCCCCGATCGATGGTGGTATTGGCGCCAACTTCCACGTCATCGCCAATACGCACCGCACCCAACTGAGGCACGGCTTCCCAGCCATCCGGCGTGCGCACATTGCCGAAGCCGCGGCTACCGATCACGGCGCCGGGATGAATCCGGCAGCGGGCCCCGAGAACACTGCGCCGTCCGATCCATACCCGCGCCTCAAGCCGGGTGTCCTCTGCCAGGACCGCACCGCGAGAGACGATGCAACCCACACCAACGAACACCCGCTCGCCGACGACGGCGCCTGCTTCGACGACGGCATTGGGGCCAATCCAGGCACTTTCCGCGATCTGCGCCGTGGGGTCGATGAGCGCGGTCGCATGCACTCCGCCACGAACCTCGGGTTCATCGTCGAACAGGCCGGCGACGCGCGCGAACGCCAGGCTGGGATCACGGGCGATCAGGGCGTTGCCGGCATAACCTTGAGCCACCGCCGGCGTCAGGATCACCGCTGACGCCAGCGTCGCGTTCAGATGGGTGCGGTATTTGGGATTGGCCAGAAAGCCGATGCAGCCGGGCCGGCCCGGCTGCAGCGTGCAGACACCGATGATCGCCGTTTCGGGATCACCCTGCATGTCCAGCCCGAAAGACTTGGCGATTTCGCCCAGCCGCACCGTCATTGAAGCCGCCTGAACCCTGTTACTTGGTCAGGCGCTGCAGCACATCGTCGGTGATGTCGATACCGTCGGCCGCGTAGACCGGATCCTGCAGCACGGCGTCAACACCTTTTTCCTTGGCCACGGCGGCGATCACGCCCTTGATCTCCTCCATCATCTGGCCGGAGAGCTCGCGCTCGCGATTCTGCACGTCTTCCTGGAACTGCTTGCGCTTGTAGCCGAAGTCGATCTGACGTGTGTTCAGATCCTTCTCGCGCGCATTGCGGTCCTGAGGCGACAGCAGATCGGCCTCCTGCTGGAATTTCTTGAGGTCGGCTTCGAGCTGCTTGCCTTCGGCCTGCAGTTCATTGGCACGACGTTCGAAGTCCGCCTTCATCTTGGTTTCCAGTGCCTTGTACTGGGGCGACTGGGCGACCAGCGCATTGGCACGCACCGTTGCGATCTTGGCCTGGGCCAGCACCGGCGCACTCACCAGCACGGCAGCCGGCAGGGCAATCACAGCAATAAAAGTCTTCATTACGTTACGCATAAATGTTCTCGCGGAAAAAGCTGAATAGTTTGGTATCAGAGGTTTGCGGTCAGAAACCGGAACCGAAGGTGATCTGGAAGCGATCGACCTCATCTTCAGGTTGCTCGTTGAGCGGATACGAATAGCTCAAATTGAGAATGCCCAGGAACGGCGTGAACCAGCGGAACGCTATGCCCGCCGAGCGACGCAGTTCATCGAACTCGAAGTCGCCAGGCTCGGCGAATACGTTACCGATGTCGAAGAACGCCGCCAGTCGCGTCGAATTGCCGTCCGCCGCGAACGGCAGCGGAATGATCAACTCGTTCTGCATCGTAGTGCGCAGTTTGCCACCGTAGGGATTGTCGTTCGGTGTATCGCGCGGCCCCAGCGTACCGTCGCGGAAGCCGCGAACCGTGCGGGAGCCGCCCGCGAAGAAGTTCTCGTACGGGGGAATCTGCTTGGTATCGCCGTAGCCGTCGGCGTAGCCGACGGTGCCGTTGATATCGAGGAAGAATCGCTTGTAGATCGGAACAAACTGCTCGGCGTTGAAGCTCACGGTGTAGAACGTCAGATCGCTGGCGGGAACCGCTACGTCCAGATTCAGCTGCTGCAAGGAGCCACGGCTGGCGAAGATCGTGCGGTTGCGGGTATCCCGGCCGATACCGGTACGCGCCAGGAAGTTGACGTAGTGCGAACCGTTGTCGACCACGAAACTCAGCACTTCGTCGCTCGAAGCGCTGGCGAAGGTCTGCACCGCCGTGTCCTCGATACCGCCGCCGATACGAACGGCCACGAATTCCGACAGCGGAATGCCATAGATCAGGTTTGCAGAAATCGTGTTGGTCGAAAAGCCCGAGCTGTAGCGAATGATGCGGTCGGACTTGCGGTAGGTCGTCGAGATGGTCTGGCTGATGCCGTCCTCGGTGAAATACGGATCGGTCCAGGAGAAGCTCAACTGCTTGGAGTAACTGTTGTTCTCGGCGGTGACCGCGATGCGGTTGCCGGTGCCCATGAAATTCGAATGGGTCACGCTGCCGCTGAGCACGAAGCCTGAGGAGCCCGAGAAGCCGACGCCGAACTGCACCGAACCCGGTGGCCGTTCCTTGATCGTGTAGTTGATGTCGACCAGGTCGTCGGTGCCGGGCACCGGCTGCGTATCGACTTCGACCGACTCGACGAACGCCAGACGCTCAAGGCGTACGCGCGAGCGCTCGACCGCGCTCTTAGAAAACGGCGCCGCCTCGAGCTGACGCATCTCGCGACGCAGGGTCTCGTCGTTGGTGCTGCCGTGTCCGGAAAATCCAATGTGATGAACGTAGGTTCGCTTGCCCGGCTGCACGAAGTAGTTGAGCGTAACCTTGCGCGATTCGTCCTCGACTTCCGGGATCGGTGTGACCTCGGCGAAGGCGTAGCCGACATCCGAGAGCGCCGCTTCGATGCGGTCCGCGCTTTCGGTGGCCTGCTTGCGGGAGAAGGTCTCGCCTGCGTTCGTCGTAGTCAGATACTCGAGAAATTTCTCGTTGAGTATCGTATCGCCAGAAAAGCGCCGGTCTTCCACCGTGTAGACCTGCCCTTCGTTGACGTTGATCGTGATGTAGATTTCCTTCTTGTCCGGTGACAGCGCAACCTGGACCGAAAGAATTTCAAACTTGAGATAGCCACGGTCCTGATAGTAGGACTGCAGCGTCTCCAGATCACCCGACAGCTGCTGCTTGGAATAACGGTCGGTGCGCTGAAACGGCACCCAGTTGGTACGACGCAGCTCGAACTGCTCCAGCAGTTCCTCACGCGGAAATGCAGTCGCACCCACGATGTTGATCTCCTTGATCTTGGTGACCTTGCCTTCGGTGACCTCGATTTCGATCTTGACGCGGTTGTTGCCCTGCTCGATGACCTTGGAATCGACTGCGACGTCGTAGTAGCCGTTGGCATAGTACTGACGACGCAGCTCCTGACCGACACCATCGAGCAGCGAGCGCTTGAACAGCTCGCCCTCGGCGAGCCCGAGCTGGCTCAGGGACTCATTGAGTTCGTCGCCGCCGATCTTTTCATTGCCCGTGATCTCGAACGAGGTGATCGCCGGACGTTCCTTCACATTGACGATCAGCGTGTCGCCCTCGCTGCTCAGCGATACGTCCTGAAACAGGCCGGAACCGTAGAGCGCGCGCACCGATTGCCGGGCGGTCTGCTCGTTGAGCTGGTCGCCGACCTGAACCGGCAGATAGGTCAGCACCGTGCCCAGGTCGAGACGCGACAGGCCTTCGGCGCGAATGTCCCGGATCGTGAAGGCGCTGAACGCCTCGGCACGCGCCGTCAGCATCGCCAGGCCAATCAGGACGAGCAGGAGGAAACCACGCAGCGCGCGCGCTGCCGAAGTAGACGACGGAATACCTTGCATTAGCCGATCAATCGCATGATGTCGTTATAGAAAGCGAGCCCCATCAGCAGCGCGAGAAATGTCAGACCCACCTGCTGGCCGACAAGCTGCGCACGTTCTGAAACCGGGGACCCCTTGACCGCCTCCACCGCGTAATACAACAAATGTCCCCCGTCCAGCATGGGCACTGGCAGGAGGTTCAAAACCCCGAGACTGACGCTGACCACGGCCACGAACATCAGAAACGCCACCGGTCCGGTCTGGGCCGAGTATCCGGCGTACTGGGCAATCTGGATCGGCCCGCTGACGTTCTTGATCGAAACATCGCCGATAACCATGCGATAGAGCATGCGCAAGGTCAGCCACGACATCTGCCAGGTTTCGGAGACCGCGACCGGCAGGGCCGCGACGATACCCAGACGGCGCTCGGCGCGCAAATCCTGCCATAGGCGCTGTGCGCCGCTGACGTCCGGAGCGGCCCCGATCCGCCCCACGGTCTGACCGCTCTGCTCGATCGATCCGAGCGCGATTTCCACAGTCTGCGAGCGACCCTCGCGTTCGATATCGATGCTCACACGCTGATTCGGACGCGCCTGGACCCAGCTGACCCACTGCTGCCAATCGGCGATGGATTCGCCTTCCGCGCCGACGATGCGATCGCCCGACCGCAGCCCGGCCGCAGCGGCGGCTTCACCGGCCACGACTTCGCCGAGTACCGGTGGAATCGGCGGCCTGAACTCCTGCAGGCCCAGATCCGCGAACAGATACTGCGGATCGACGCGCACCTGATCCAGCGGCAACGACACATTGCGTATCTGTCCGTCCCTGCCCTGCACTTCCAGGCGCACGAAGTCCTCGTCCAGTGCGTCCTCGATCAGACGCGTGCGCAGTTCCTGCCACGTCGTGATCGCGTGATCGTCGATGCGCAGCACCAGATCCTGCTCGCCGAGCCCGGCTTCGGCCGCCGCGCTGGCAGCCGGCGGCGCAGCGATGACCGGCTTCATGTCCGGCACCCCGATCACGTAGACCGCCCAATAGGCCACGGCAGCCAAGGCGAAATTGAACATCGGTCCGGCGGCGACGATTGCGGAGCGTTTCCACAACGCCTGCCGGTTGAACGCGCGATGCACCTCGTCGGGCGCCACCTCGCCTTCGCGCTCGTCGAGCATCTTCACGTAGCCGCCCAAGGGAATCGCGGACAGCACATATTCCGTGCCGTCCTTGCCGGTGCGCTTCAGCAAGGGTCGCCCGAAGCCGATCGAATAGCGCAGCACACGCACGCCGCAGCGACGCGCGACCCAGAAGTGTCCGAATTCATGGAATGCAACCAACACGCCGATGGCGACGATGAAGCCGCCCAGCGACCACATCAGATCAAGCATGCATCACCTTTGTGTCTAGTCCCGCGATCACGGAATGGGCGGCATCGCGCGCCCAGGCATCGATCGCAAGCACGGAATCGAGATCGTCCGCATCGGGCAAACCCGCGCCCTCGGAGCGGTCCAGGGATTCGTCGATCACCGACGCAATCCCGGTAAAGCTCACGCCGCCGGCCAGAAACGCCTCCACAGCCACTTCATTGGCGGCATTGAGTACATTGCTGGCGCGGCCGCCTGCCTGAAGCGCCTGACGAGCCAGGCCCAGGGCCGGGTATCGTGCGGACTCCACCTCCGAGAAATGCAGCTTCGCCACCTCGGCCAGCGACAGACCACTGACACCGGACTCCCAACGCTCCGGCGCCGCCAAGGCATGCGCGATCGGCACGCGCATGTCGGGCTGCCCCAGCTGCGCGAGCATGGAACCGTCGCGGTATTCCACCAGCGAATGGATCACGCTCTCCGGGTGCAGCACCACGTCGATCGATTCCGATGGCAAGCCGAACAGCCAGCGAGCCTCGATCAGCTCCAGACCCTTGTTCATCATCGTCGCCGAATCGACGGAAATCTTGGGACCCATCACCCAGTTCGGATGACGCACGGCCTCGGCCGGCGTCACGTCTCGCAACTTCGACAACTCGGTCTCCCTGAACGGACCGCCGGAGGCGGTCAGAATGATGCGGCGCACCCCGGAGTCCGGCGTCCCGCATCGATAGCCTTCAGGTAGACACTGAAAGATCGCATTATGTTCACTGTCGATCGGCACCAATGTTGCACCGGCCGTGGCGGCGGCCTGCATCATCAGCTCGCCGGCCATGACCAGCGGCTCCTTGTTGGCGACCAATACACGTTTGCCAGCCCGCACCGCCGCCAGCGTCGGTAGCAGGCCTGCGGCGCCGACGATCGCCGACATCACCAGATCGGCCGCCTCATGCGCCGCCAGTTGCGCCACCGCCTCCGCACCGGCCAGCGCCTCGGTTTCAGTGCCTGCCAGCGCATCGCGCAATTCCGCCCATTTCGAGGCGTCCGCCGTCGCGGCGTAGCGCGGCTGGAACTCGCGGCACAATGCAACCAGACCGGCGACGTCCCGGTTCGCTGTCAAGGCCAGTACCTGCAGGCGCTGCGGATGACGACGCGCCACGTCCAGCGTGTTGCGCCCCACCGTACCGGTCGCACCGAGTATTACGAGCTGGCGCATCACAGACCCAATCCGTAAACGCCCAAGGCCATCAGGGGCGCGACCGCCAGCAGGCTGTCGACACGATCGAGCACACCGCCATGTCCGGGCAAAAGCCCGCCGCTGTCCTTGACCCCGGCATGTCGCTTGAGCAGGCTCTCGCTCAGGTCGCCGATCACCGAGACCACACTCAAAGCGGCGCACAGCAACAGCCACAGCAGCCAGGGCCGCTGCTCGGGCGCGAACAACAGCACGGCCATGCCGGCTGAGGCCGCGACCGCGGCGACGAAACCGCCGACAAAGCCTTCCCAGGTCTTGCCCGGCGAAACGCGTGGCGCGAGCTTGTGGCGGCCGAAGCCGCGGCCCGCGAAATAGGCGCCAATATCGGCAGCCCAGACGATCACGAAGGTCGCCAACACAAGCAGCGGCCCGTTCGAGGCGTGCGCGTGCAGCGCCGCGAGACCGCTGATGGTCGAAGCAAAGATCAGCAGACCGATGCCGGCCCGCAGGGCCGGTGACGGGCGGCTTGGCGAGAAACCGGCGGGATAGCGAACGATCCATACCAAGGCGATCAGCCACCACAGGGCTGCACAGCCCCACAACAGCAGATGCCCGAATGCCGGCAGCGCAAACACCGCCAGTAAAATCAGCAGCGCGCCGAGAGCGACATAGCCGAACTTCGCCGGCGCTGCCGAAAGCCCGCTCAGCGCCGCCCATTCATGCGCGGCCACCAGGGCCAGGGCGGTGAACAGAAGCGCCAAGCCCGTGGTCGGCAGGAACCAGATCGCAGCCACCGCCAAGGGCAGCAGCACCAATGCCGTGAGCACGCGCTGCAACAGCATTACTGGGCCTCCGGCACGCGGCCGAAGCGACGGTTGCGGTTGGCGAACCAGGCGATTGCAGCACTCATCTCGTCTTCGCCAAAGTCCGGCCACAGCGTGTCGCTGAAGTACAGCTCGGTATAGGCCAGCTGCCACAGCATGAAATTGCTGATGCGCTTCTCGCCACCGGTGCGGATCATCAGATCCGGCGCGGGCGCGAAGGCGGTGCACACCGCGGTGTCAATGGCTTCGGCTGTGATTTCCCGACCTTCGCGCTGCAAGCGGCGCGCGGCTTCGACCACATCCCACTGGCCACCGTAGCCGACGGCGACCACCAGATCCATGTGGGTATTGCCGGCAGTAACGGCCTCTGCCTGTGCCATCTGCTCGCGCAGCGAGGCCGAGAACAGATCGTGGTCGCCGATGAAGCGCAGACGCACATTGTTCTTGTGCAGGCTCGCAACCTCACGCTTGAGCGCACGCGCGAACAGCTCCATCAGCAAGCGCACTTCCAGCGCTGGACGCTGCCAGTTCTCCTGACTGAATGCGAACAGCGTCAGGGTGCCGACACCGGCCTTGTGACAGGCGCGCACTGCGGCACGCACGGCACGCACGCCAGCACGGTGTCCGCTGACACGCGGACGCTGGCGCTGCTGCGCCCAGCGTCCGTTTCCGTCCATGATGACGGCAACGTGCTTCGGTACCGCCTGCGGCGGCAATTCGGGTGGGTTCAGGCTCATCCCGGAATCAGGGCAGGCCGCCTTACAGCGACAGCATCTCCTTCTCCTTGGCCACGACGAGTTCGTCGATCTTCGCCACCCACTGGTCGGTGATCTTCTGAATCTCGACCTCGCCGCGCTTTTCCTCGTCGGTGCCGATCATCTTTTCCTTGACCAGATCCTTGATCGACTGGTTGGCATCGCGGCGTACATTGCGGACCGCGACCTTGGCCTGCTCGGCCTCGGTCTTGATCACCTTGACCAGATCGCGCCGGCGTTCTTCGGTCAGCGGCGGCATCACGATGCGGATCACGGTACCCGCGGTGTTCGGCGTCAGGCCGAGGTCCGATTTCATGATCGCCTTCTCGATGGCGCCGACCATGTTCTTTTCCCAAGGCGTGATCGAGATCGTGCGGGAGTCCTCCACCACCACGGTAGCGGCCTGGGAAATCGGCATTTCGGCGCCGTAGTAGTCCACCCGCACGTGATCGAGCAGGGCCGAGCTGGCTCGACCGGTACGCACCTTGGCGAACTCGGCGTTGAGTACGTCGATCGCCTTGCTCATGCGCTGCGCGGCGTCCTTCTTGATGTCTTCGATCATGGGAATTCTCGCCTGATGTTTAGTGAACGAGCGTGCCGACGTCCGTGGCGCCCTGAACGATCTTGAGCAGCTCGCCGGGGCTCGTCATGTTGTAGACCCGCAAAGGAATGCGGTGATCGCGGCACAGCAGGATCGCGGTCTGGTCCATTACCGCCAGACGCCGGCTCAGGACTTCGTCGTAGCTCAGTTCGCTGAACCGCGTGGCATCGGGATCCTTCTTCGGGTCCGCGGTGTAGATGCCGTCGACCTTGGTCGCCTTGAGCACCAGATCGGCCTCGATCTCGGTGGCGCGCAGCGCGGCCGCCGAGTCTGTGGTGAAGAACGGATTACCGGTGCCGGCGGCGAACACCACGATACGACCCTTCTCCAGATGGCGCACGGCGCGGCGACGAATGAAATCCTCGCAGACCTGATTGATGCGAATCGCCGACATCACCCGGGCGTTCAAGCCAATGCGTTCGATCGCGTCCTGAATGGCCAGGGCATTCATGACGGTCGCCAGCATGCCCATCTGGTCGCCGGTAACACGGTCGATACCACCCTTGGCGAGACCTTCACCCCGGAAGATATTGCCGCCGCCGACGACCACGGCGACCTCGACTCCGGCTTGCGACACCGTCTGGATTTCGTGCGCGAGCTGCATCATCACATCGCTGGAGATGCCGTAATCCAGCGAACCCATCAGGGCTTCGCCGGACAGCTTCAGAAGAATGCGCTTGTAGGCGGGTGCAGTGCTCATTCCCACACCCCAAGTGGCGTCGCCAGCCGATCCGCAGGAAGTCCGTTCAACGCCGCATTTTTGCTCATGATTTTTCTGATCGTCGTCCAAGCTGCAAGACAGGCCGTATTTTTCGGGTGTGCGAGCGGGCCGCCCGCACGCCTAACGGCGAAACATACCTCGTCGCGAACGTTCGACCCCGCGAGCCGAAATGTCGCGATATGCGCCTAAAACAAGGCCCCGTTACCGGGGCCTTGTTCGATCCACGGACCGGCGACGGAGTTTACCCCATCGTCGCCTGGGCAGTGGCCATGACCTCGGCGGCAAAATCCACCTCGTTCTTCTCGATGCCTTCGCCGACCTCGAAGCGCACGAACTGGGCCACTTCGGCGCCCTGCGCCTTCAACAGCTTTTCGATCGTCTGATCCGGGTCCTTCACGAACGGCTGGCCCAGCAGCGTGATTTCGGCCAGGAACTTGCGCAGCCGTCCTTCGATCATTTTCTCGACGATCTCGATCGGCTTGCCGCTGTCCTCGGCCTGCGCCAACAGAATCTTGCGCTCCGCATCCTGAATCTCGGCCGGAACTTCCGCAGCCGAAATGAACTTCGGGTGCGACGCGGCGATATGCATCGCCAGATCCTTGGCCAAGGCCTCGTCACCGGACTTGAGCGCGACGGCCACACCGATGCGCGAACCGTGCAGGTAGTAGCTGAGCGCTCCACCGGCATTGTCGAGCACCTGGAAGCGGCGCACCGTCATGTTTTCGCCGAGCTTGGACACCAGACCACGGCGGACTTCGTCGAGCGTGCGGCCATCGCGCGACAGCTGCAGCAGCGATTCGACCGTCTCGGGTCGGAACTCAAGCGCGAGCTCGCCGGCCAGCTGCGCCATCGCCACGAAGTCGTCGGCCTTGGCGACGAAGTCGGTTTCGCAGTTGACCTCGACGATCGCCAGCGCATTGCCGCTGGAGGCCACCGCGATGGTGCCATCGGCGGCAACGCGCGAGGCCTTCTTGTCGGCCTTGGCCATGCCGTCCATGCGCATCTTTTCGATCGCGGCATCGACATCGCCGCCGGTCGCTTCGAGCGCCTTCTTGCAGTCCATCATCGCCGCGCCGGTACGTTCGCGCAGCTCCTTGACGAGTGATGCGGTAATGCTCATTCCGCCGCCCCCTCGGTTTCAGCGGTGGTTTCAAGCTGCGCAGCCTTCGGCGCAGCGGCCTCGGCCGCTTCGGCCGCGCGACGCGTGGTCACGGAGTTACGGCCCTCGATGATCGAATCGGCCATCACCTGCGTGTACAGGCGGATCGCGCGGGTCGCGTCATCATTGCCCGGCACGACGCTATCGACCGGCGACGGGTCATTATTGGTGTCCACTACCGCGATGATCGGAATGCCCAGCTTCTTGGCTTCCTGAATCGCGATCTTTTCGTAACCGGTATCAATCACGAACAGACAATCCGGCAGGCTCTGCATCTGCTTGATGCCGCCCAGCGAACGACGCAGCTTCTCGATTTCACGCTGGAAATTGAGCTGCTCCTTCTTGACCAGACGCGTGATCGAGCCATCCTCGACCTGCTTTTCCATCTCGGTGAGGCGCTTGATGGACTGCTTGACCGTCTTGAAGTTGGTCAGCGTGCCGCCAAGCCAACGCTGGGAGATGTACGGCATGTCGCAACGCGCGGCTTCGGTTTCGATTGCCTCGCGTGCGGCGCGCTTGGTGCCGACGAACAGAATGCGACCGCCGCTGGCGGCCAGGCGGCTCGCATAGTTGCAAGCGTCCTTGAGCATCGGCAGGGTCTGCTCGAGATTGATGATATGAACTTTGTTCCGCTCGCCGAAGATGTACGGCTCCATACGCGGATTCCAGTAGCGGGTACGGTGGCCGAAATGGACACCGGCCTCCAACAACTGGCGCATCGTCACAGTCGAAGACATGGTTTGACTCCTTGGGTTTTGGCAAATCGCACCTGGTGTTTCGTCTTGCGACGCAACCCAAGTCAGGTGCGAATGGATTAGCCTCTTTTGCCGCGCCGGCCGCCGGTCATCAATGACCCTGAACAGCAACCGCGTTGCCAAAAAAGGCGGCGCTTTATACCATATGCGCCCCTGCCGGACAATGCTCCTCAGCCCGTCCACACGTCACCGTCGACCTGCCACACCGCAATGCCGCGTTTTCGGTGCGGCGCAATCGCCGACCGCACAGGGCAGTCGTGACGCTTCGGGGCAGTGCCGGCCCCGTCGACGTAAACTTCATCTTTTACCCCGGGCGTCGGCCGTGTTTACCGGCCCAGTCCGCGGTCAACAGGTTTCCATCAATGTCGTTCACACTCAAATCGCCCGAGGAACAGGAGAAAATGCGCGTTGCCGGCGTTGCCGCCGCACGCGTCCTGAGCATGATCGAGCCGCACGTGCAGCCCGGCGTCAGCACCGACGAACTGGACCGGATCTGCCACGACTTCATCGTCAACGAGCTTCAAGGCATTCCGGCCAACGTCGGCTATCGCGGTTTCCCGAAAACGCTGTGCACCTCACTCAATCATGTGGTCTGCCACGGCATTCCGGGCGACAAGAAGCTCAAGCGCGGCGACATCATGAATATCGATGTCACCGTAATCATCGACGGCTTTCACGGCGACACCAGCAAGATGTACTTCGTCGGCGAACCCAGCGTCCTCGCGCGCCGACTGGTCGACACCACACACCAGGCGATGATCGAGGGCATCCGACAGGTGCGCCCCGGTGCCACGCTCGGCGACGTGGGTCACGCCATCCAGGTGCACGCGGAGTCGAACGGCTTTTCTGTCGTGCGGGAATATTGCGGCCATGGCATCGGCCGGATCTATCACGAAGATCCCCAGGTACTCCATTACGGACGCCCCGGAACCGGGCTGGAACTGATTCCCGGGATGACCTTCACCATCGAGCCGATGCTCAATGCAGGCCGCGCCGAGGTGCGCCTGCTACCGGATGGCTGGACCGTCGTGACCAAGGACCACTCGCTATCGGCGCAGTGGGAGCATACGGTGCTGGTTACCGACGATGGCGTTGAAGTGCTGACCCATCGCGACGGCGAGTGGTGATGCGGATACCCTGATCGGGAAATCCGGACAGGTTTTTTCAGAACGGAATCCGAAAAGTACGGTGCGGCGCCGCAATCGCGCGCTTCTTGCATACATGCGGCGGAAGTCATGACGAAGGCAACGGACGAGAGTGCCATGGGTGCGGAATTTGAAGTCGCGGAAGAGCAATCGCTGTTCAGCGCACGAAAAATACAGGCGATGCTTCAGTCGGATTCACAACCGATCAAAGCTTTTCGCGACACATTGGCGTGGGGTCAGGAACGGCTCTACAACTTCTTCCATGACGGTGCGCCCGCCGAATCTCTGGTGCGCGCACGCGCCTTTCTGGTCGACGAGGTGCTGAGAACGGCATGGCAGCGCACGCTGCCGAATGCGCCGGCGGGCGTATCCCTGGTCGCCGTGGGCGGTTACGGCCGCAGCGAACTGCTGCCCCACTCCGATATCGACATCCTGCTGTTGTTCGACGGTGACGCGCTCGATGCCAACCGTCAGGCGCTGGAGCAGTTTCTTGCATTCATGTGGGACATCGGCCTGGAGGTCGGTTCCAGTGTGCGCAGCATCACCGACTGCGTGGAGTATTCGCGCGACGACCTGACGGTCATCACCAATCTGATGGAAGCGCGCTATCTGGATGGTGATACGAAACTGTATGCCTCGCTGGAAGCGGCGCTGGCACCGGAGAAGGTGTGGCCAGTTGAGCGCTTCTTCCGCGCCAAGCTCGAGGAGCAGTCCGCGCGTCACCGCAAGTTCGACGACACCGGCTACAAGCTCGAACCCAACGTCAAGGAAAGTCCCGGAGGGCTGCGCGATATCCAGACGATTGCCTGGGTCGCCAAGCGGCACTTCGGCGCGCAGACCTTGAGCGAACTGCGCGAACGCGGCTTTCTGAGCAAACAGGAATGCGACGAACTGTTCGGCGGGCAGGACTTTCTATGGCGCGTGCGCTTCGCCCTGCACATGCTCACGGGACGCAAGGAAGACCGCCTGCTGTTCGACCATCAGATCAAGGCGGCCGGCCTGTTCGGCTACGTCGACCAGGATCACAATCTGGCGGTCGAGCAGTTCATGCAGCTGTATTACCGCACCATCAAGTCGCTATCCTGCCTCAACGACATGCTGCTGCAGCTGTTCGACGAGGCGATCCTGCGCGGCGACGAAAATGCCGACGCACAGCCATTGAACCGCCGCTTCCAGGTTCGTCGCGGCTTCCTCGAAGCTACCTCCGACGAAGTGTTCCGGCGCCATCCGTTCGCGCTGATCGAGATTTTCGCCGCGCTGCAGAAGCATCCCGAAATTCAGGGAATTTCGGCGAGCACGCTGCGCCTGCTGCGGCGCGACCGGCGGCTGGTCGACGAAGGCCTGCGCGAGAACGTGCGTGCACGCGACCTGTTCCTGCAGATGTTCCGGGAAGGCCGCGGGCTGACCCGGGCGCTGCGCAGCATGAACCGTTACGGCGTATTGGGCCGTTATCTGCCCAGCTTCGGACTGGTCATCGGTCACATGCAGTACGACCTGTTCCACACGCTGACGGTGGATGAGCATTCGCTGTACGTGGTGCGCAATCTGCGGCGCATGGCGATGGAGCGCTTCCGGACCGAATTGCCGTTCTGCAACGAGGTCATGGAACGCATTCCGAAAAAGGAATTGCTTTACCTGTCCGGCCTGTTTCACGACCTCGGAAAGGGCCGTGGCGGCGACCATTCCGAGATCGGCGCCGAGGACGCAACGAATTTCTGCCTCGACCACGGGCTGTCGCATGCCGACGCCGAGCTCGTCGCCTGGCTGGTGCGCAATCACCTGACGATGTCGCTGACGGCGCAGCGCATGGACATTTCGGACCCGCAAGTGGTGGCCGATTTCGCCGCCAAGGTCGGCGATCGCTCGCGCCTCGACTACCTGTTCCTTGTGACCTGTGCCGATATCCGCGCCACCAATCCGGCGCTCTGGAATTCCTGGCGTGAATCCCTGCTCAACGGCCTGTATCGCGCGACCACGCGGGCCTTCGAGCGCGGGCTGCACAACCCGGTGAAAGCCTCCGAAGTGGTGGCCGAGCGCAAACAGCGCGCCCTCAAACTGCTGGCCGGCAGCGGCATCGACGAATCCGCTGCGAACACCGTATGGGCGCGCTTCGACGAGGACTACTTCCTGCGTCACAGCGATGAGGAACTGGCCTGGCACCTGCCGGCGATCGTCGAGGCCGGCGACGGCACACTGCCGCTGGTTCTGGTGCGCGATCTCGAGGACCGAGGCACCACGGTGTTCCTGTACACGCGCGATCGGGATCACTTATTTGCGCTGTGCACCGGTGTGCTCGCGCAGTTGGGCCTGTCGATTCTGGACGCCCGCTTGAACACCACCGCCGACGGCTTCGCGCTCGACACCTACGTCATGGTCGAAGGCGATGGCTCGCCGATCAACGACTCGGTGCGCCACCCGGAAATCGCGGACGCGCTGCGCCGCGTGCTCTCCGATCCGAACGTGTCCAGCATCACCATCACGCGGCGTGCGGCGCGCAAGCTCAAGAGCTTCAATACCCCGACCCACATCTATATCAGTCAGGACGACGTCCGCGAGCGCACGATTCTGGAACTGGTGGCACCCGACCAGCCGGGTTTGCTATCGATCGTCGGGCGCATCTTCCAGAAACGCGGCATTCTGCTCGACGCCGCCAAGATCGGAACGATCGGCGAGCGCGCCGAGGACGTGTTCTTCATTACCGACCGCGAGCACCATCGGATCACCGACGAAGACACGCTAGAGGACCTGCGTGAGGTGCTGACGCGCACGCTGAACCGTCGTGACGCCTCCGACGAGGCCAGGATCGCCGCCTGACGGGTGGGACGGATGGACACGGGGCGGTATATTCGCGCCCCTGATGTCGTGATCGGCGCTGCAAAGTGCGTTCACACCTCCACCTGCACCTCCACAACGCTGTGAACCATGACCGAAAAACTGAAGACGGCCGTCGAGTCGGCCTGGGAAACCCGCGACCGCGTCAGTTCCGACGACGCTCAACTCCGCGATCAGGTCGAAACCGTGATCGAAATGCTGGACAAGGGCCATGCGCGCGTCGCCGAACCCGGCGAAGGCGGATGGCGGGTCAACCAGTGGCTGAAAAAAGCCGTGCTGTTGTATTTCCGCCTGCACGACAACGACATCGTCAAATGCGGTGCCCTCACCGGCTGGGACAAAGTCCCGCTCAAGTACACCAGCTACAGCGCCAATGACTTCACCGAACAGGGCGCGCGCGTGGTGCCGCCGGCCACGGTACGCCGCGGCAGCTTCGTCGCCCCCGGCGCAGTGCTGATGCCGTCCTACGTCAACATCGGCGCCTATGTCGGCGCCGGCAGCATGGTCGACACCTGGGCCACGGTCGGCTCCTGCGCGCAGATCGGCGCCAATGTGCATCTTTCGGGTGGCGTCGGCATCGGTGGTGTGCTCGAACCGCTGCAGGCCAACCCCACGATCATCGAGGACGACTGCTTTGTCGGCGCACGCTCGGAGATCGTCGAAGGTGTGATCGTCGAACGTGGCGCGGTCATTTCGATGGGCGTGTTTATCGGCCAGAGCACCCCGATCTACGATCGCCAAAGCGGCGAGATCAGCTATGGCCGCGTGCCGGCAGGCGCCGTGGTCGTCGCCGGCTCGCTTCCGAAGGACGGCGGCCGCTACCAGCTCAACTGCGCTGTCATCGTCAAACGCGTGGATGCCAGAACCCGCGAAAAGGTCGGCATCAATGCCCTGTTGCGGGATCTCTGAGCCGAACCGTTCGAAGCAGTCTGATCGGGCCCGAAACCGGGCCCGATTCACTTCGCGGTAGCGTTCTTCTTCTCCTGTGCCTTGCGATAGGCCTGAAAGCGCTCGACGTGTTCGAAACGACGCAGGACCTTTGAGTGCGGATCGATCGTGACCATGCCGTCCGCCGGCGCGCGCACACGGCCCGTGCCGTCCTGCATTGGCAAGCGCTTGACTTCACTCCCCACCCGCACTTCGACCGGCATCGGGAACGGCTTGTCGCCTGGCACCTTCCAGCGCAGCTTCAGGTCGTCGCCTTCGCGCTGACTCAGCAGCTCCGGCAATGCGGCCTGACGGATGTAGACGTCGAAGAACCACGAATAGTCCACGCCGGTGGCCGCGGTCACGGCATCGACCAAATCCTGCGTGCTGGCGTAACGCGGCTCGAAATTGCCGGGCTCGGGGTCCGGACGGCCGTACACCAGCCGACGCGTCGCGTCAAAGAACGCCGCATCCCCGATCAGCTCGCGCAGGCTATGCAGAACCAATGAGCCTTTGACGTAGATGTCGCCGCCCGGCCCCCGCTCCTTGTTGTAGACGTCTTCCTCGTGCTGCGGCGTTCCGGACACCACCGGCGCGCGGTTGATGATGCCGGCGCGCTGGCGATCCAGCTCCGCGTAGTACGCCATGTCTCCGTGAAGATACTGTGCGTAGAGCGGCTGCATGTAGGTACCGAAACCTTCGTGCAGCCACATGTCGTCCCAGTCCGAATTGGTGATCTGGTTGCCGAACCATTCATGGGCGAACTCGTGTTGCAGCAGATCGTCGTAGCCGTGCGCATCCTTCACGTAGTGATTGCCGTAGGCGTTGATCGTCTGGTGCTCCATGCCCTTGTACGGCGTCTCGACCACACCGATCTTTTCGCTGGCGAACGGATACGGCCCGATACGCTGCTCGAAGAAATCGACCATGCGCGGGAACTCGGCGAACAGTTCCGCGGCTTCGTCCTCGTGTCCCGGCAGGTACCAGAAGCGCATCGGAATGGTGTTGCCATAACGGCTCGCGTAGTCGCCTTCCAGCACCTTGTACGGCGCGATACTGAGCGCGATCGCATAGGTGTTCGGGTGATGGGTGCGCCAGTGATAGGTGCGCCAGCCATCGGCCTCGTCAACGCCCAGCAGCACGCCGTTGCTGGGCGCCACCAGCGGTATCGGCACGCTGATGTGAAGGTCCACGGTCTGCGGCTCGACGGTCGGATGGTCGATGCACGGCCAGAACAGATCGCAGCCCTCGCCTTCCACCGCCGTTCCGACCCAGGGCTGTCCGTCTTCGGTCTGCGCCCAGACGAAACCACCGTCCCAGGGCGCGCGCTTGGCCACATGGGGTTTTCCGCCGTATTCGATCGTCACCTCGACCGGCTTGCCCGCCGCTACCGGCTCGGGCAGCGCGATCACCAACTGTCCCTCGGGATTGCTCCAGCCCGCGGCGGCCACGGGCTGTCGGTCGATCGCGACCGAGCGAATCTCGAAATTGCGGTCCAGGTCCAAGGCCAGCGACGACAAGGGCTCAAGCGCCTGCACCACCAGCACCGCCGTGGCATCGATCCGCTGACGTTCGGGATCGACGCGAAGGCTCAGGTCGGCGGTCAACAGACGCTCGGCCAAGTATTCGGGCGGCAGCTTGCCACCCGATTCGCGGGTGTAGTCGCTCAGCGGCGGCGGCTTGCTCAGGCCACTGCAGGCGCTCAACAGCAGCGCGAGAATGGCGAGGCTTGCGGTCTTCTTCATACGGGATTTTCCTGCGGCACGAACAGAACTGATGATCCGGCGGCGCCGAGCGTCGCAACCCGAACCGCCTGCGTCGCCCGGAGCTCAATCCGGGTCCGGCTCACCGATGCGCAGATAGCGCGTGGCCAGATAAACCTCGCGCAGGAACAGCAACAAGGCCAGGATCAGCGAAGCCAAAGCGGCCACGAAGCCGATCGCGATCACGATTGCGAGATTGATGTGGGCAAACACACCCACGAACAGCGCCACGATCACGCTGCTGATCAGCAGGGCGCCGGCGATGCACAGACTGATCGACCCCAGCGTCAGACGCGCCCGCTTGCTCTGCTGGCGCAGGCGTTCACGGATCACGAGCGCACGTCCGGGTGGCGCCGTCATCAGCCTTTTCTCGAGCTCCCGCGCGCGATCCACGGTTCGCGCCAGGCGACTGGCGAGCACCCCCAGCAGCGCGCCGATGCCAGTCAGCAGAAACACCGGCGCCACCGCCAGTTGGATGACGTGTGCAACTTCGGCCAGCGGAGCGTCCTGGTTCATCAAGGCTTGCGGTGATGTGCGTGCCGCATAGCATGAGGCCTGCGGCGCGGGCGCCCAAGTCCAGCTAAACTTCGCCGGCTTGGTTGCGACCGCCCAGAGTCCCCCGATGCCCGACGACATCCACGCGCCCGATACGCTGGCGCTGCTGCAGGACCTGATCTCGCGCCGCTCGCTGACGCCTGAAGACGCCGGCTGCTGCGCGCTGATCGGCGCGCGTCTGGCCGCGCTCGGATTTCACCTGGAGTGGCTGCCGAAGAACGGCGTGACCAACCTCTGGGCGGTGCGCGGCGAGTCCGCACCTTGCGTGATCCTTGCGGGACACACCGATGTGGTGCCGACCGGCCCGCTGACGCAATGGAGCAGCGATCCGTTCGAGCCTAGCCTGCGTGACGGCATTCTCTATGGCCGCGGCGCGGCGGACATGAAGTCCGGCCTGGCCTGCATGGTCACAGCCGTGGAACGGCTGCTCTCGCGAACCGAGCTTCAGGGGTCGATCGCGTTTCTGATCACCAGCGACGAGGAAGGTCCGTGCCGGGACGGCACGCGTCATGTCGTGGAAGTGCTGCGCGAACGGGGTATTGCACCGGAGTATGCGATTGTCGGCGAAGCCTCGTCGATGGAAGTGCTGGGCGATCGGATCATGATCGGCCGGCGCGGCTCACTGGGCTGCAATCTGCGCGTGCACGGAAAGCAGGGGCATGTTGCCTATCCGCAGCGTGCCGACAACCCGATCCACCGGCTGACGCCGGCCCTGAACGAGCTGATCGCCATGCGCTGGGACCGAGGCAATGCGCATTTCCCGCCGACCTCGTTTCAGGTTTCGAACCTCAAGGCCGGCACCGGCGCCCATAACGTGATTCCGGGCGAAGCCGAGGCCGTGTTCAATCTGCGCTACTCCACGGAGCTGGATGCTGCGCGCATCCAGGCCCGGGTGCACGCGGTACTGGACCGGTATATCGAACGCTATGACGCGGACTGGTGGCACACCGGCGAGCCGTTTCTGACGCCCGGCGGCCCGCTGGTCGAAGCCGCATCCGCGGCGGCGCAGGAGGAGACCGGGCTGCACGCCGAGCGCTCCACCGGCGGCGGCACCTCCGACGGGCGCTTCATCGCCACGCTGGGCACACAGGTGGTAGAGATCGGGCCGGTGAATCGCTCGATTCACCAGATCGACGAGCACATTCGGGTCGACGACCTGGAACGCCTGTCGCGCATCTACGAGCACACCCTGGAACGCCTGCTGGCGGCATGAGTCCACTGCCCCCATTTGCACCGCGCGGCCTGCTGCGCAATGCCAGCTTGCAGTCGTTCCTGGCCTCCTGGAAATTCCGCAACCGCCTGCGTGGCGATCATCCGATGCAGCGGGCGGCGGTTTCGCAGCTGCTCGATTGCGGCGACGGCGTACGCCTGACCGGCGTTCACTCGCCGCAGCCCGCCGGCCGCAGGCCACGTGCCCTCGCGATTCTGTTTCACGGCTGGGAAGGCAGCGATCGCTCGGCGTATCTGTATTCGATGGCCTGCAGCCTGTTCGATGCCGGCTACAGCGTGTTCCGCCTGAACCTGCGCGATCATGCCGACACCCATCATCTCAACGAAGAGATGTTCCACTCGGCGCGCATGGCCGAGGTCTACGGCGCGATGCGTAGCGCACTGGCCCTGGACGAGGCCGAGCGCCACGTCGCCATCGGATTCTCGCTGGGTGGCAATTTCGCGCTGCGCGTCGGACTGCGCGCGCCGGATGATCTGCTGCCGGCGATGACGGTCGGTGTATGCCCGGCCATCAATCCGCGCGCGACCATGCAGGCCATCGACGACGCCTCGCCACCATTCCGCCGCTATTTCATGAGCAAGTGGCAGGACTCGCTGCAGTCCAAGGCGCGCGCCTGGCCGCAGCGCTATGACTTCGGCGACATCGCTCAAATCCGCAGCTTCATGGACATCACAGAGCGCTTCGTCATCGACTACACCGAGTTCGAGACCCTGAGCGCCTATTTCGACGACTACGACCTGCGCGCCGAATTGCGCAACACCCCACGCTCGCCGCTGACGATAGTGACGGCCCAGGACGACCCGGTGATTCCGTTCGAGGATTTCGTGGGCCTCGGCGAGGCCTCCGGCGTGCGTCTGATTGCGCCATCGCATGGCGGCCATTGCGGATTCATCGACGACTGGCGGCTGCGCAGCTGGGTCGATACCTGTGTGCTAGCCCTGCTCGACAAGGCTCTCGATTAGCGTCGGCAACTTTTCCATCGCCTGCTTGTAGCCCAGTTCGATCAGTTCGTCCGCGCGATCCCAGTCGAACATCGAAACGCCGGCCAGCGGCATGCGCAGATAGCAGTCCACCTGCGCCGCGCGCTTCTCCAGCTCTTCCTTGGTCGACAGCGTGGCGGTGCGGTACAGAATCTGGAAGATGTTGGTGCGCTTCTCCACTTCGACGGAATTCGGCAACTGGTCGGGATTGGTGTCGGCGCCGCCAGCGGCACCGTGAAAGGTTTCCATGGCCGATACGTCCGAAGCGATCACCGGTCCGCGGCCGAGCCCCACCACCACGTCCGAGGGCACCGACATCAGCACGCCGCCGTCCACCAGCAGATCACCGTTGTAGACGATCGGCGGCGCCACACCGGGCACCGTCATGCTGGCACCGACCCAGTGCGCGAGCGAGCCGCGATCGTGGATTTCGGCGCGAGCCCGCGTGAGATTGGTCGTCACGCAGGAATAGACGCGTGGCAGATCCTCGATCTGCGCCTGCCCGAACAGGTTCTCCAGCGCCCGCCGCGCCTTCTTCGCCTTGATCAGCGAAATGGTCGGCACGGTATAGTCGTTGAGGAGATTCCGGTCGACGAACAGACTGCGCACCACACGTATCATTTCTTCAGGCGGTAGACCCTGCGCCACCATCGCGCCAATCAAGGCGCCCATGCTGGTACCCGCGATGATGTCCGGCTCCAGACCGAGTTCGCCCATCGCACGCATCAAGCCGACATGCGCGAAACCGCGCGCGCCGCCGCCGCCCAGCGCCAGGCCCAGCGCTCGCCCCGTCAGCAAGCGCGCAGCACGGTCGAAACTGCTTCGGTCGCCGACATAGACACGATGATGCAGGGCCGCGCCCGAAAGGTCGCGCCAGAGCATCGGCTCGCTCCAACCGTGCCCGACGATCACGATCTCGACACCGGCGCGTACCGGCGTGTCGCGCAACTGTTCGGTCAAGGCACTGGCCGTAGCGCCCATCCCGGAATTGGCAACCAGCACGATACGGTCGGCCTGGCGCAGGCAACGCGCGGTCCAGGCACTGTCGAGCCCGTCGCTTTCGTAGACCAGGTAGCGATAGCCACGCTCAAGCTCGTCGAGCCAGGCCACGGTCTGTGACTCCGTCTGCGGCATGTTGCAGCTCGAAATTCCGTCGGCGGTCTCGATGCAGCGGCCATCGACACGCAGGCAGGTGTTGTCGACAGCCAGCGAATGCATCAGGCCACGCGCCACCACCTCGACCGGCGAACCCTCGTGCGCCGGCACGATCGCGATGGTGCGTACGCTGGTGAAGTCGCGCTGGCGCGTGCCTTCCCCGTACAGCGAAGCGCGGAGCCAGGATCGCACCGAGTTGCGAGCGAAATCGGGGTTGCGCAGCAGCAGGCGCTCGAAAGTGCGCGGCGGAATCTTGAGCACCTGACTGTCTCGTACCGCGCGGATGCTGGCACGATGCGGCATCTCTGCCAGGATCGAAAGCCCGCCCATCGCTTCGCCCCGCCCCAGTTCCTGCACCGTGATCTCGCCGTTGTCGCCCTGCCGCTCCGCGCGCAAGCGCCCACTGACCACGGCGTACAGCGAATCCGCGGTGTCATCACGGCGATACAGCACATCCCCACCGCGCAGCGACAGCAGCGTTGCCGTCGCCGCCAGCTGCGAACGTGCCTTGGCGCCCAGCATGGAGAACAGCGGCGATTCCTGAAGAAATCGGGAAATCGCCTGCGCCTCCGGGGAACGGTCGTCCTGGATCGGGAACTTCATGGTGACAGATTATTTCACGGACTTGATGCAGAATACCGAGGCCGCTGGCGATCGGCGCCGGCAGCACGCCCGTGGCGGGCCGGGCAGGCACGCAACCCGTTGTTCACCCGCATGCCGGATCGGCCTGCCGAGTCGAGAGCGCCGCCACTTTCATGGACGGCGGCCGGAATGAACAAGCAAAAAAAGCCGGGAGAAACTCCCGGCCTTTTCGATACCGCCTCGGATTCTCGACGGCGATCAGGCGACCGTTTCGAGCGAATCGTTGTACTGACCAAGCGAGGCCAGCGAGTTCATCTTGGCGCGATGGTGAAACGCACGCTGGGCGTCGGCGACGTTGTCGACCTTGCCACCCCAGGCCTTGAGCGACGGCGCCTGCAGGGCGCGGCCATAGGAGAACGACAGCGCCCAGGGGCCACCGCCCATCTCGTTCATCGCATTCAGATGCGCGGTGGCGACTTCGTCCGACTGCCCGCCGGACAGGAAGGCGATACCGGGGACCGAGGACGGCACGTGATGCTTGAGCGTGCGCAGCGTGGCCGCGGCCACGGTCGACACGTCGGCCTGGGTCGGGCACTTCTTGCCGGAGATCACCATGTTCGGCTTGAGGATCATGCCTTCCAGAAGCACGCGCTGCAGATAGAGCTGGTCGAACACCGCCTGCAGCGTGTCGGAGGTGACCTTCTCGCAGACTTCGATCGTGTTGTCGGCGTCCATCAGCACTTCGGGTTCCACGATCGGCACGATGTCTGCCTCCTGGCACAGCGCCGCGTAGCGCGCCAGGGCATGCGCGTTGGTTTCGATGCAGTAGGCCGACGGAATTCCGCTACCGATCGTGATCACCGCACGCCATTTGGCAAAGCGCGCACCGGCTTCCCGATACTTCACCAGCCGTTCGCGCAGGCCGTCCAGCCCTTCGGTGACGGTTTCGCCCGGCGCACCGGCCAGGGGCTTGGCGCCCTTGTCGACCTTGATACCGGGAATCACACCCTTGGACGCAAGTAGCTTGGAGAACGGCGTGCCGTCGAGGGCCGACTGGAACAAGGTCTCTTCAAACAGGATGGCGCCACTGATGAACGCTTCAGCCCCAGCTGTGGTGAACAGCATGTCGCGGTAGGCTTGGCGATTGGGCTCTGTGTTGTCGATGTTGATCGACTTGAATCGCTTCTCGATCGTGCCGGTCGACTCATCGGCAGCGAGGATACCCTTGCCGGGCGCGACCATCGCGCAGGCGGTTTCGTTCAGCAGCTTTTCGTTCATAAACTCGCTCGTGATACTCGAATAGGAATTGGAGGATTGCCGTTCCCGGCGTGGAATCTTTTGAATTTTATGTCTTTAGTGGCGTCGCGGCCAAGCCTTTCGCTATGATTCCGCCCCTTCGGAGGTCCCAAGCCGGCCTTTGAGGTCTGTGGAGAGGTGGCAGAGCGGTCGAATGCGGCGGTCTTGAAAACCGTTGACCCGCAAGGGTCCGTGGGTTCGAATCCCACCCTCTCCGCCAAATTGATTGACAAGCATTGGCGGGATTCGAGCCCACGGACAAACCAATCCGGGTTCGACGATTGACCGCAGGGCAATCGAACGCGCGTAGCGCGGCCCGCAAGGGCGAG